>QWBZ01000282.1_pt1 | contig 29297 bp, 21 predicted proteins | sample 1972441 | NCBI WGS metagenome assembly QWBZ01 (sample SAMN09866721, study PRJNA288562) | Human oral metagenome isolate term6_saliva, whole genome shotgun sequencing... | isolation source: mouth | host: Homo sapiens | place: USA: California
TGGACTTGAATTTATGCCCAAACAACCCTGTGACGCTTCCGAGTTAGTTCACTTCAGAAATCGTATCGGTGAAAAAGGTATGGAATTAATATTAGCAGAGAGCATTCGCGTTAATACCGACTATGAAACGAAGATGCTATCAATGTATTATTAGCTGCGGCAGCATATAACTTCAAAAGAGCTATGAGAGTTCTTTTGTACCTTATAAAAAGAATCAGCATAAAGCTTGTTAATACAAACTTTATACCGAAATATAGTTTTTAAGGGACGACTAATTATATCCATCAATAGTTTAATTTGAGAAACTAATATCCAAAAGTAAAAAATAATTTTTGTGCAAATCATCAATTTATTTTATTAACATATTCGTTAAATTAGTTTTTTACTATACCTTTGTACAAGATAAACAATGCTATGTAATTCTAGCAAATTTGATAATTTTATTTTATACAGACTTCTTTCAACAAGAATAATTCCTCTACGGTAATAAGAAAAAAAATAGAAAAAACATTATTCTTACAAGGAAGAGGAAAGCAAAAACAAGCAAAATGCAATAGAATGAATAAAGAAGAAATACAAGCTTTATTTTCGCAGTTCGAACAAGTTTCGTGTGTACTTAACGATATAGAATGTTGGAGTGCAAGAGAATTATGTTCACTGCTAGGATATTCGGAATGGCGTAATTTTCTTAAAGTTATAAATAAAGCAAAAGAGACCTGTAAGAATGTAAACCAAGATGTATTCCACCATTTTGTTGACGTCAACAAAATGGTAGAATTAGGATCAGGGGCTGAACGCCAAATAGATGACATTATATTAACGCGTTATGCTTGTTACCTTATAGCACAAAATGGAGATCCTCGCAAGCCACAAATTTCTTTCGCACAAACTTATTTTGCAATACAGACACGTCGCGCTGAACTAATAGAACAGCGACTTATAGAAGTAGAACGAATTAAAGCACGAGCAAAACTACAAGAAACTGAACGTAAACTCTCTGGAATAATCTATGAGCGTGGGGTTAATGATAAAAGCTTTGCCATCATACGTTCTAAGGGAGATCAGGCATTATTCCATTTAAATACAGCTATGCTAAAGCGACGTATGGGAATACCTGAAAAACGACCATTAGCTGATTTTCTTCCTACTATTAGTATTAAAGCAAAAGATTTTGCAGCAGAAATGACTAATGTAAATGTGCAGACTAAAGACCTATACGGAGAAAATCGAATTAGTCAAGAGCATATTGCTAACAATGTTGCTGTTAGAGAGATGCTTGTACATCGTGGTATCATACCGGAAAATCTTCCTGCTGCTGAAGACATAAAGAAGGTTGAAAGCAGACTAAAAAGCGAACAAAAAAAGGCTTTAGAGAATAATAATAAAAGAAATAGTAAATAGACTAAAATAAATTATGAATTCAAGGCAAAGAATAAAAGAGGAATTTACTTATTATCTCTCTAATCTAGTAAAGTCATCACGAGCGATAGATGGGGAGTATAAACTTAACAAAACATCTGTAAATAGTTACTTGTCATTTTTGGAAGTTAACAAACTCTTTGATTATGATGAGAATAAATCGAAAGTTATAAAAGCAAAGTATAATATTACTAGTATGTATGATATTACTAGTGAGGAAGAAATATGCGATATAGCAGAAGAGCTTTTAAAAGATAAAGATTTTATAGAAAGAGATAAGAAAAATAAAAATTGGCGTTCTGGTAGCTTAATTTATTATGTTTGCTTTATTAAAACTCGTTCATATTTTCTAAAAAAAACACAGGAACCATCAAATTCTTCTGATATTAAAAACAAAAATAAAATAAATAATGATGTAAATTACTCTACTTACCGCCCCTATATCACTGCAATCAAATCGAAGCCATTCCTTTTGCTTGCAGGAATTTCAGGTACAGGAAAGAGCAGAATAGTTAGAGAGTTAGCAAGAGCTTGTTGGGAAAAAGATTCGGAAGAATACAAAGCACAAAAGCCTAAGAACTTCCAAATGGTACAAGTTAAACCTAATTGGCACGATTCAAGCGACTTACTTGGCTATGTTAGTCGTGTTAGCGGAAAAGCTGAATTTGTGGCTGGAGACTTTTTAAAGTTTATTGCTAAAGCATGGGAAAATATTGATACTCCTTACTTCTTGTGTTTAGACGAAATGAACCTTGCACCAGTAGAACAATATTTTGCAGAATATTTGAGTGTAATAGAATCGCGAAAATGTTGTGAAGATGGCACCATAACAACAGACCCTATTTTAGAAAAATCTTTGGAAGACTGGTATCATGTACTAACAAGAAAATTGACTAATAACGATGATGTACGAGATCGTTTCTTAAAAGATGGTATCTGTATTCCACAAAATTTGATAGTTGTAGGTACGGTAAATATGGACGAAACTACTTTCTCTTTCTCTCGAAAAGTACTTGATCGTGCCATGACGATAGAAATGAACGAAGTAAATTTGCATGGTGGCTTAACAGAACGCTACGAACTAATTGGAAAATTGGGGAAAGCAGAACTTATAGGTGAAGCTGTAGAAGGTATAGATTTATATGCTGATAACAAAGAAGTTTGCGACATTGTTCTAAATTATCTTGAAGAAGTAAACAATGTATTAGAAAACACTCCTTTCAAAGTGGCTTATCGCACTCGAAACGAATTCTTGCTATATGTGGTAAACAACTTACCTTATAATAAAGACGAAGAGGATAACGAACTAACAGATAAATATATTATAGCTCGTGCTTTGGACGAAATTACAAGTATGAAGGTGTTGTCGCGAATAGAAGGTGATGATATAATAGTGAGCGATGCTTTCCTTGACAAATTAAGCAATACAATAAAAGAAAAATTAGAGGAAATTGCTGGCGAAGAAAAAGAAGATATCGGTTCTATTTCGTTGAAAAAATTAAAGGAAATGAAAGCGAAACTCGTTTCGGGTCATACTAGTTTTTGGAGTTAAACAACTTAAAGTATGGAACTACTTACCATTAAACACAAAGATTTCACAATGATTGTTGAATGTACAAAATTTGACAGCATATGGAATAAAGCAAAGAATAATGTGGGCGAAGATAAACTATTTTCCACTTACTCTTGGTCTGAAGGTGTAGTTTCAGTTACGAGATGCCAAAATTCAGAAGAGATATTTAATATAGAACAAGGAATAGATGCCCCTGCAACATTCTTTGAAAATGTAGACTACTCTATTTGGATCGAATTCAACGACAATGTAAAAACTGCACAATTTGGATCTATACTTCAAAACGATAACGATCGCTTTTCGTTTCGCAGACATATTTTAGCAGGCTTTCTAAATTATGGCAACGAAATAGGACGAAGCGAAATTCAGATTGTTTACAAGATTGAGAAAGAAACCAAGACTTTTAGTTTTAGCTTTGAAGTACTCAGCACTAAACTTGATTATCACGAACATTGGCGCGCTATAGTAGAAGATATTGAACGAGAATATCGTATGTTATCGTTAGACTATATGCGCCGTACGTTTCATGGATTTTCTCCCGACCAAAAAGGTGAACGTCCTGATATAGTTTGGTGGAGCATATTTGAAAAAGAACAAAATACATTTATTAAGGCATGTAGAAATATTATAGAACGTCCAAGACGTAGATTGCATGGTGAGGAGGTGTATTTACGAGCCGATAAACTAAAACAAATTCCTCATAACATAGAAAACAAACTGGCAGAACATCGCAAAGAAACTGCCTATCTATATTGTGTGGAACAACAAATACAATCGAACGACACACAAGAAAACCGTTTTCTTAAATATGCTCTGAATGAAATAAGCAAACACTATGAAGAACTTAGGCAACGAATAGAGTCCATAAAAAATGCTTCCGATAAAATGAGAATTGATATGCAAAAGATTTCGGAAGCATTGAAACATTTGAAACGACACTCCTTTTTCCGTAGCATAGGTAACTTTAAAGGAATTAATCAGGAAAGTTTGGTTTTGCAAAAAGCTACAGGCTATAGCCAGGTTTATCGCACATGGAACATATTGAGAAGAGCATATTCGCTTAATGATGGATTATATCGTTTGCAAACTAAAGATATTGCAACATTGTATGAAATTTGGTGCTTCATCGAAGTAAGCCATATTGTAAAACAACAATTGCACTTAGAAGATAAGGATGTGGAACATCATAACCGCATGGAAATGAGTGGAGCTTTTACATGGGAACTTGGAAAAGGTGAACATTCACGTATCTTATTTAGAAAAGATGGTGTAGAACTGGCAGAACTTGTCTATAACCCCAAAAACTCTGACAAAGAGAATGACAATGTAGGAATGAAAGATTTGATTGTTCCTACAGTTCCACAAAAACCAGATATTGTTTTGCAACTTACTAAAAACGATTTACAACAAGGCATGAAAATGACCTATCTTTTTGATGCTAAATATCGTTTAAACGGAAAAGAAAAAGGGGTAGATACTCCGCCTGATGACGCAATTAATCAGATGCATCGCTATCGTGATGCCATCTACTATAAAGATTATGATTCGAAAGCTTTGAAAAAAGAAGTTATAGGAGGTTATATTCTCTTCCCTGGTGATGGAGAACGAAACGATGTTGCCATGTCTAAATTCTACAAAACTATTAAAGACGTAAATATAGGTGCATTCCCACTTCGTCCGAAAGATACGAGAAATAGAGTGCTATTGGAACAATTTATTGAAGATCTTATTAAGAGAAAATCATATGAAACAATAGCACAGGTTATTCCTCAAAAAGGTGCATATGTTGAAATTGGTAATCGTGTGCTTATTGGATTAGTGAAAGAAGAGAATAAACAATATCCCAAGTTCTTAGATAGTACGGCTACCTTATATTATACGGGTAAACAATTTCCGACAACCATAGCATTACAAGATCTCCATTTCTTTATGCCATATATTAAGGGTAAAGGAATACAGGATATATACGAAATCGTTAAGGTGAGGACAATTACAAATAAAGAAGCCAAACAAATAGATGAAAAAGATGCAGACAGCGAAGAACTCCGTTTAGCTTTTGAACTTCGTTATGTCCGCAAACAATATGCAACTCCCCAACTAATTGATACAAGCAAACTAATTAACTACACTTTTATTGATACTAGTTTTGATGAGCTTGATGAATTTGTAAAATGATAGACGTTCAAAAATACGCTATGAAGATTTTTGAACGATAGGTTGTTTTTTTTGAGATATTCAAATTTCTTCCTTTTAATATGTTTTACTCTGCTTACTTTTTACTCTCAACGAAACAGAAATGTTTTATTTAGTCCACCCTTAAAAGCCTAATATTCATCTGATTCATAGTATATTATGCTATAAATTATTTGTTTGTATCTGCAAGTTTTTGTACCTTTACACTATAATTCTTGCAGATATTTATGCTTAAACGTACATCTAAACAGCTCTCTATGTTCTCTTCTTTAGAGGACAGTATTATTAGCTGCGGCAGCATATAACTTCAAAAGAGCAATGAGAGTTCTTTTGTACCTTATAAAAAGAATAAGCATAGAACTTGTCAGTACGAGCTTTATGCTGAAATATAGTTTTTAAGAAACAACTAAATAATAAATTCTTTGATTCATGAATAACTTTTATGATAATCTCTTAATAAAAAATGTAGAAGAGCAGAACATAACTTATACAGTTATTTCAAACCTTTCTTACTACATGGAAAACCTGAGTAAGCACTTCCCTTTTATTGGATCACGAATTGATTTCAGTAGCTTACATAATTATAAATTGGTAAAATCCGACCAAGGGAAAGTGTCTTTTGATGTCGTTAATTTTATTCAGAAGTTAATCGAAGAGAAGATATTTTCTAAAGAAGATGAGATAATTTATATTGGAGATAGCTTGACGGAGGTAGGATATGAGTTCTATTTAAAAGATTTAGTAAAGGTTATCCCCTTTATAATTGATGAAATACCTCAACATCATTATTTTCTATCTAAAGATTTAAAAAAGATTATTTATATATCATTTGAAAATGAAATAGAATTTGGTGAAGTCCTTTAGAGCTTCAGACAAAGAGACTTATTCGTTGCAAATTGATGACCATTTTGAAGTCTTGACCAAGAAAACACAAATGTTTTCCAGGCATTAATACCACTGATTTGGAAGGCAAAATTGTCGTCAAGGTCGATGTTTTTACTGGTCTGACTTTGTTCAATCTGCAAAAATCACAATTCTAAACTAACGAAAAAACTTCGACAAACCAATTATTTGGTTCATCGAAGTTTTTTTGTTTATCGTCTTTGCAGACTATCTTTCCACCGAAAAGAATATATATTCGTTCAGTCAAATGCCCACTTTTTTCCGTAAGTTTGAACTTTATTTAGGTACGAAAAGATACTTTCTTCGGAAAGAATTTTCCAACTTATACAAAGTAATATAAAAAAGTAGCAACACCTTCCAAAGCAGGTTTGCGCTGACCTTCAATTTCAATTTGGAACTTAATGCCAGCCTTGCAGATGCCTCTTAGGTTTTCAATACTTTCCAACGCAGCTACCAAACGAATGCGTGAACCAACTACATCGACAAATAATTGTTGAAATGTAAAATTGTAGCCAAAAAATTTAATAAGCGAAACGCCGCGCATGGCGTTTCGCTTTTTTTGTTGCACCAAAAATATACATTTGAAATATCACAGTGCAAAAAGAATAAAATAACAACATTTATTTGAAAAATAAGTAATATATTTGTAGTGTATAATTATGCCAGCAGAATTGGCGTATAATATAAAACCTAAAGAGAAATTAGAGAATATGTAGAACAACTTTTGGATATCATCTAAACAGAGCCATTACTAAAAAAGGGACCCTAACATTTTTTTAGCCGTATCTTGTAAAAAATATTCCTTTTGATAGTAGATAAGAAAACTATAAAAGACGAACTCTAAAAGATGATTGATGAAAGAAAAATTTAAACCATTAGAATTATGAACATCTGGACAGTTTTAGCAATCTACTGGGTTGTATGTTGCTTAGCAGTATATATTATTAGAAACAGGGACACATTTTATAATAAGAAAAAATTGAAATTCCAGGAACATATTACAATGATCTTGATTATTCCGCTCGCTGTTCCATTTCTGCTGTTGTATCTTATGTATAAAGGTTGGCAACAATTCTATTATCAAGACCGTCCCATACCAGTGCCTATATTTTTACGTGAAGAGGAGGGACGTGATAGAGTAATTGTTATTAATGAAGAAACAATGTCATTGGTCGAATATAATAAGCAGTATGGAACTCAATATACCTTAGACGATATATACGGTAAAGGCTATTCGGCATCTCTAAAGAAGGACAAAGACGATGTTAATACCGTAGAAAGTAAAAAGTATGGAATGTTGATATTTCCAGACAACATTCCAGATACGCCCTGTACTGATGCAGTAAAATTGTTAGCAAGAACCCTTCTTACTGGCAATTTCAACAATTTTGAAAGTAGCCTCGATACAGATGTCGAAAGCATCATCTATGGAAATGAAACCATATCGGGTAAGAGTGCAGTAATTGAATATTGGAAACAATGGAGAAAATATAATGTAGAAATCCATGGAAGAAATTTTGATGTTGCTTATTGTAACTACTATGCAGATGCATGTCTTTTAACTCCACATAATGCTTTTATGTTATTCGTGAAAGACAACAAGATAAAGAAAATCTTATTAGTTGATATTGATTTACACTCCAATATTGGTTATGAGTACGAAACTACCACTTTCCGTTACGATATAAATAGTATTCAGCCATGTCTTTCTGAAATGATTAAGCCTACAGATATTTCTAAACCTGCTGTTTTAGAAAACAGATTTCCGTGTTTCTCTTGTGGAACTAATTCCGAAAACTTAAAATGGTATAATGCACAATTCTCAAGGGTATTTAGTGCTTATTCTGGCTATATGTCGGTTTGTCCTCATTGTAATAAGGTAGTAGAATTTTATCCTGAAGCGCACATTCGTTACAACTATCTGCTTACTCCGAAAGTTCCATTCAATCTACCCAACCCAATATCTCATTATAGTCAAAAAGTAAGTTATGAACCTGAACTTTTTGGTTTGAAAAATTTTGAAGGTGGAGAACCACTCAAGGGAACAAAATATGTAGAAGGATTACCCGACAACCTGAAGAAAGCAGCCGAAAATTCAGATTGGTTTCTATTGTCTACAATGAGTTCAGAAGATTTCAATAAGGTAAGAGAATGTTATTTAAAGGCCATCGACGATGGAATTTATGAAGCAGCTAATATTCTTGGTGTATTTGCCGAGAACTATGAAGGGGATAGCGAGAAAGGAAAAACATTTTTGCAGAAAGCCATTGAAGGTGGGTCGCACTATGCAAGACTAAATTTGTTCACCATTCTTTGGACAGAAAAAAAGTACGAAGAGGCTGCCAACTTGCTTAACGATGCCGACAAAATGCCTTCTCCTTCTCTGAAATGTCTTTGGAATAAAGCTTATCTCCACTTTATGGGCAACAATTTTGCACACAATCCTTACAAGGAAAAGAACAAAGAAGCAGCACAAAACATACTTAAAACGATATTAGATAAAGAAGGAGACGATTTCTATAACACCGAAAAAGTTGTTTTCGATATGGCAAGAAAATTATTGGCATATATCGACGAAAGTAACATTTTTGCTTCCAAGGCAAAAGCGTATCGTTATCGGTTGAAATCAAAATTTAATACTATAACTGATTATGACGCAGAAGCAATTTTCTACGACCTTGATGCACTTTCGTTAGATAATGGATGTGTTATCCAATTGAAAACTGCAAGACAATACGGAAAAGGGAGTCAATCAAAATTTTATGTTTGTAATAAAAACTTTGAGGACGATAAAGATATTTTGAAATATATCACCGTCAGTCCAACAGAAATGGGAGCATGGCAGATTTATTTGTTAATAACGTCTCCTACTCAATTGCCAACATGGGGGCACGGCAATCTTATCGTAAGAAATTTGATAATGGATAAGAATGACCTCTACAAAATTGGTGTCTTAAAATATTATGAATTGTCAGAATTAGCCCAGAAGGATATGCTCTATCCTTCAGTCGAAGTAGTAAAGAAAGGCGACTTGTTAACAGCTAATATTTATTGTTGCTATTGGAACTACTGGAAAGGTTTGATTAGAGAACATGTTGAAATCAAGATAAAAAATGGTAAGGTAACTTCTTTCCAAGAAATAGACGACTTTGTAATCTTTGCGTTTCGTTGCGAAAGAAGTTGCTGAACCAGATATTTCTTTCATCTGAAAGAATAAATAGTTAAGAAGAAATTATGAATGGCTAAATATCTGCAAGAATTATAGTGTAACGGTACAAGAACTTGCAGATATTTGTAGATAATTTACAGTATAAAATACTATGAATTAGCGGAATATTAGGCTTTTAAGAGTGGACTATAATAGTTTTGATTTCATTTTGCTGTCACTTTTAACAATTCGTATAAATATATTATAAATCAAGCAGTTATACGCCTGTATCGAATGACATGAGTGACAGGAATTCTTATTTCTTAATAAATTGCTTTGTCATAGAAAGCAGAGAATTATTAAAACAAAGCGATAATTATCTAATAGATATTAACTGTCTTTCCTCGTTATAACTGAAGGTACACTATTACTCTGTAGCCGATAAATAACAACCAAACCAATAATCCAGAGCTTTCTTATTTATACCATCTTTTCCTGTCCAAAAATCAACAGGATAATGCCAGTCTGAATTATGTCTCTTTTTTGGTGCTATTGATAAATTTGTATATTGGTGAAGCAATCCCTTATGTTCTTTTGTTTCCAATATACTGCAATATCCTAAGGTTTCTAAAAGTAATTGAAGTTCAAACAAATTGGTTTCAAATTCTTTTATCTTACTAATTAGCAAGGTTATTCCTCGCTTAATAGTTGTATTATAATCTATTTCCTGTATGTATCTCAACATCTGCAAAAAAATATTAATATCGTCTTCGTTAGGCAGAACATTCTCCATAGCATTCGTACTCTTTAGATATTGATAAAATGTGTCTAATGTATAATCTGTTAAGCCTCCAATATTATTAGAATCTTGATTATTAGAATCTGCAAATGCTTCTTTATAATTAGAGCATATTACACAAGGCATACGTTTTATTACAAAATGCTGGTCTTCCTCGCTCAGGCATTTAAAGTTTGGTGGTAGAGACTGAGATTGGAAATGATGAAAAGGAAAACTCTGCATAATTGCAAGAACCGGAAGTCCACTTCTCCATTCTAAGCGGTGGGTACTTAGGCTTGAAAGAAATAAATTTGTATATTTATCTTTGTCTGCCATCTGGTATTCTTTAAATATTAATTTAATCAATTCATCATGTTCCATATTATTTTTTATTTACAATTAATGGTGTTCTTTAAAGTCATCGTAGTTTCATTCGTAAAGAAGTAGACAATTCACTATGTTTCTTTCCCTATAAATAACTATCAGCATTAGCCAATAGCTTTTTCAATTATAGTATTTTGCTTTGCTTCAGAACCATCTTTTCCTGTCCAAAAATCAATAGGATAATGCCAGTCTGAATTATGTATCTTTTTGGGTGCTATTGATAAATTTGTATATTGGTGAAGCAAGTAGGTAGAGAATTTACCGAATATTCCCACATAAATATCCTAATTGATGTGAAGATTTGAATGCACATTAAATCAAAAAAACTTAAGTTACCACACTAAATTTCCAATTTCAGTCTAAAAGTTGCCTTATTGTCTAAAAGATCTTTTGAAGGCATTCTAAAAGCAGACAAGCAATATACCCATTCTTCATCTTGCCAAGGAAAGAATAATGCTCCACCTCCTCTTACAGTTTTAGAATCTGACACCGTTTCAGAACCTATTTTAAGATTAACAGTGAAATCGTTAGAACACCACTCTCCAAAAAAAAGACCATATAGACCAAAATCATTGTGGTTTAGTTCTGTCAAAGAGAACAAATCCCAAGACATCCATTTCTCTAATTCTGATTCAGTAGGAAGAGAATTGCCAAAACAAAATAAAGAGTGCTTTCCACCTCTGCAAGCATATTCCCATTCTTCTTCATTAGGAATCTTTGAACATAAGTCTGCAGCTATACTTTCTGCTAATGAATATTCACAGAAGAACGGACTATAAGCCTCCCCATCTATTGCGATGGATTTACCAAAATTATTATTATAGTTGAGTATATGACTGTTTAAAACTGGTGTAATACTAAGTAAAAATGGACTAAGCTTTACTTTATGCACAGGTTGCATTTCTTCAATCGAAATATTTGGAGTTTCTGTCAATTTCAAAATCTGTGCATATTCTTCCTCAGAGAACCCCATATTATATTCTCCTCCTGGAATATAAACAAACTCAATACCAGTATCTATATCCTTAAAATATGGCAAATTTGCATTCTGATAAGGGGCTGACACGTAAGAAAGTTTATTTCCAAACTTATCTTCTATATATTTTATTACTTCCCATTGATTTTCAAACATAATATTCTGCTTTTAGAAACCTGTTCTGTTAACGATATACTTATTTTTTACAAAGATAAATATTTGTCTTTAATTATTTGATTGTTTTCTGAAATTATATACAAGTAATCATATCTTACGGTGGAACATAGAATCTAAACTTTTAATTATATAAAAACATAATTACAAGATAAATTTTTGTAATTATAAAAACAGAAAATTATAATTATAAAATTTATTTTTTTTATTTGAATTCGGTATAAGGAAATATAGTTTTAAAAGTTGTTTGTAAGAGTTATATGCTTTTCGTGCTTTTATAGTTTAAAATCAATTAATTAGAGGTGCCTAATTTCTCCTATGAGTATTACAAATTTAATATACATGTTCTGTATTTTAGATGATTCTTTTGCAATTATTTTGTTCCTCAACTCAAAAAATACCAAATCAATTTATCGTTACAAGGCGTAACCTATACACATAGAATACTAAGAACTGCAAGATGTTCTATTAAGGTTCATCTTATAGTCTCCGTTTTATTGTTCGAAAACAATATTAGTTTATCCAAAAATATTATTATAAGATTATTAAATAAGTTTTGGATTGTCGTTTATTTCATCAAGCGCAATCCCTTCTGGAACAAACATAGCTCTATTATGAATCATAAAATTGCCGTTTTTGCCATTATAGTTTGCAACGGCATCTGGTAACGCAATCAATTTACTTTGTGCCTTCATCGCAATTTTTCTTGTTCCGTCAGGTAAAGTATAGTACCAATATACTTTCTGTCCTAATTTTTTAAGAATATTATACACCCTATTCTTCCATACTTTTTCTTCAATATCATTTACATCATACGAATCTGCGATTCTCCCATGCTGTAAACAGTCTTCTACATTTACATCTGGTAAGGAACGTAGAAATTGCATTTGAGCACGACCTAATTGATAAAAGTGATAGTATCCGTTGCGTATCTTATAGCACTTACTTAGTTCGTCTTTACTAATCAGATTAAAGTTGACAATTGAAACAAATTCGCTTTTCAAATTAGCAACATTTTTTGCTAAACGTTTCTCTATATCCCCTTCGAACGAGGGTTTAACATCTAAAAAAAATATATTAGAATTAAACGTCCTCAAAGCCTCGCAGAATAATAATTCATCTTTAGAGGTCATAAACAACTGACAATCTCTTGTTTTTTCCATTTTATAAGTATACTATTTTATTTTCTTTCCAATATACATTTTTTTGTTATTTATAAAATTATAAGACATCAACTACAAATAACTTTATTCTTTTCTAAGAAAGAATTTGCAGTATCCAAATAGTTTGCCCGTAGAGTAAACCAGCAAGTGCAAAATTATGATATTCTTTTGTAGAACTCGTATTTTTGTGTTTAAAAATTTAGTTTTTATCTCAGTCTTCTGTTTATTTTCTTTTGTATCATTGCAATCTTTTTCTGTGAAATTATCGAGATTAGCCAGCTTTGGTATGTATTGCCTGATTAACTTCTATGCATTTTCAATAGTTCCTTTCTGTTATGCGGCATATCTGCCGGCAAAAAACAATAGCTCCGAAACATTCGAGTACTATAAATAAGAAAAAGAGTGGAACCTTTGCAGACTCCACTCTCTCTTTACTCAATAATTGTAACCTGTTTTAGTATCATTTCTCAACAAAAGTTGAATAGATACCAGCAGATATTAGAATTATATTCTAATTATTGTCTATTAGTTTTGTGCGTTTACCATTACTTTTCGTACGCTACCATCGCTCATTTTAATGATATTCAAGCCACGAACTTTATGTTGTAATCTAACACCATTGGTATTATAAATACCAACTTCAACTACATTTGTAGCATTTTGTTGAGCATTTGTAACGTTTGTTGGTGTTAAATCGCCTACAATAGAATCGAAAATTCCAGAGCCAAAAACACTATCGGCTTCGTATTTTTGCTTTGCGTTGCCCATAACATGAAGTGTAACGCTATTATCGAATGTAGAAAAAGCATCAGCATCACACTCTGGAACTTCTGTAGCATAAATAGAAATATCGGTGAGTGAAGAGTTATAAACAGCAAAAATTTCCTTGCCAATATACTTTAATGTGCTTGGTAAAACTACACTTTCTAACGACGCACATGCACCAAAAGTAGAATTTTCCAATCGTGTTATACCTTCTGGGATAGTAATTTTAGTAAGGTCGGTGTAATAAAAACAGCTACTACCAATACTTTTCAGCGTATAAGGCAGGTCTATACTTGTTATTCCACTAAAGAGGAAAGCGTTATTTCCAATGCTTTCTACACCTGCAGGCACAACAACTTTAGTTAAATTATTCTCTTTTTTCTCCTTAGATGTCATTCCTTCATGTGCATTTTGTCCACCAGTTTGAGCAAAAGCACCATCAGCAATTTGCTTTACTGTAGAAGGAACTGTATAAGTTTTTCCATTTTTTGAAGCTGGATATGTGTAAAGAACAGACTGATTGTTATTAAACAAAACACCATCAACTGCAGAGAATGTGGTATTTTCGGCAGACACATCAATATGGTTTAAGGCATAAGTTTCGCTAAAAACTTCGCTACCAATTTGTTTTAGCGAAGCAGGAATACTAACAGAAGTAACTTTTTTTAGTGGAGAAAAAGCACCATCTCCAATACATTCTATTCCGTTAGGTATTTCAACTGCACCTTCTGCCATATTAAAACATTGCAGCACTTTATGTTCTTTTACATTGCAAAGCAAGTTATTTTCTACTTTAAAGTTTTCATTGTTGGCATCAACTTTTACATCTGTGTAGTCTTTATTGCCTCCAAAAGCTGCATCTCCAATATTTTTTACCGAAGCAGGAATAGAAAGAGATTTGCTATGTGTTCCATAAAAAGTATACTTTCCTATTGTTTCTAAACCATTGTTAAGCACCACAGCACGTAAATTACAGTTTTTAAAAGCATTGTCGTTTATGGTTTTCAAGGTTTCTGGAAAGTAAATATACATAAAATACGTAAGATTTTGGAAGCAACCTTCAGGAATACTCTCGAACTTTGCTTCGTGAAGATTGGCAGAATGAAGGTCGCGTAACGTACCACCTTTTGCTAATTTAGCCAGAAAACGAAGGTCTTTATCGTTCATTGGACCAATAACTTTTATGCCTTGTACATCTTCATCTTCGAAGACGTCCATAACTTGTGCCTCTAAAGTTCCAGCTTTTGTTAGTTCTATTACTCGCTGATTAAAGTAAGCATCTTCTTTAATTTTGTAATCGTCTTGTGCAAAAACAGTCATCACACTGCACAAAATAACGAATGTTGTTAGTAAAATTTTCTTCATAATCTATTATTTTTAAAATTGATTGTCTAAAAAACAACTGTTATCAGAGAGTTACCCCCATAGACAGTTCTATATTATTCCAATTCTGGTTGTTATTATACCATCGGTGTCCAGTTTGTAATTGCACAAAAACAGACGAAAGCACCTTAATTAGTCGAATATCGTAGCGCAATTGTATCTCCAAATCCCAATAATTTGCTTGTTGCATAGCTGCATTATTACGGAACATTTCTACAGGTTTATCAAAAACTTCCGGTTCGTTGAATACAAAATGATGATGAGTAGCCTTACCAAAATGCGACGAAACACTTGCAGCCAACAAACTTTTAGAGAACATTTGCGAAAATTTCAGCTGTAAAGAAGGCACAATAAATGCTGTTTTCAGTTGTCTCACAGGCATTAAATATTGTGTATTTTGTACATCGTAAGCCACGTTTGGTTGTAAAACAAACCATGTTGCAGGCGAAAATTGATGCAAAGTTGCAAATGATAATTGTACAATTTGCTGCTGAAAAAGAAAAGGTTTAGAGCTTGCTATCTGCTTATAATTGGTTAATCCACTATCATAAAAGCGTTCTTGTCCTTCTCGTTTTACTATTTCAGCATTAAGCATTAACTTATAAGTCCATAGTTTTTGCTGTTTAATCCACGAAATATCTCCTCGCCACTTTGTTTGAAATATATCGCAAATAGGAATATCTCGTTCCGAAGCAAGGCGTTTTTGTATATTTTCGTGCGACATATCGGCAGAAGCCTGCAATCCGTTCCCACTTTTTGTGTGCGTAGAAATTCCAATTAGATAATTGTTTCCTTCATACTTTACAGCATTTTGTAACCCTTTAAAGCGAAAATATTGCATACCAAGTCCTGTAAGATGATAAAGTACACGATTACCTTGAGGATTCATAAAAATAACATTACTTTGCTGCGTATATCTTCCAGCATCAACATACATTGCAACAACTCTTTGTGGCAAAACATCGTATCCCACTCCTAAACGTAATTGAACATCGAGCGAAGTATTCTTTGGACGTGGGTCGCGGTTACGATATTCTATTGTAGATTGATAGCTTAATTCTGCACCCAATGTAAGTTTATTTTGTTTATGTGCATATCCTCCTCTAAAACGATAGTATTCACGTAGCATAGATACGGTAGTAGTATCGGCAGTTACGTATGGAAACACACGTTTATAATCGCTATTTAAGTTCCATGATACCCCCAATCGTTTGCCATTTTCATAGTACGCTTCGCCCCAAGCAATTGAGTTTTTACCAACTTTTATGTGCGATTGTGCTTTAAAAAACATCTGTTCTACACCTGTTCCCAATTGTGCATCAATTGGAAGAGATGCTTCGCTATGTTGATAGCCAGTTTGTACTTGTGAAAAATTAGAATTATACTCGTTCAAAGTAGATATAACATTAAACGGAGTTAAGCGTTTGAAATACTGCAAATATATTTCTGTTTCTCTCACAGAATTTAGCGACTCCGAAATAGAAGTGGCAGAAATATTATTCTGCGCACTTCCAAAAATTGGCAGACAACTAACGCCTGCAATAATAATGCTATTATATAGCTTACTTAAAAACATACCACGGATCTGCCTTTACCGTTTCAAAATCGCGTTGTGAATCGTTCGTATCAATTAGTTTATGTGCTTTCGAGTCATATTTTCTTCGTACTGCTTTACCATAACGTTGCTTATCGTGGTCTACTTTTGAGAACCATGCATAGCCATTATCTAATGTAGAACTTATAACATTCCACTTCTTTTGGTCTTTTATTGCTAATACAACAGCATCAGTTATCCATGTATTTGGTACTTTTACTGCGTGGAATTTCATATCTTTAACTGTTGTTCCATACGTAAACTTATACGAATAATCGTACTGATAAGATTCGTCGGTTGTAAAGGTTTGATTGTCTACACCTAAAAAACCTATTATATATGAATAGAAACCTCGATCGTGTGGTCCCCATATTGTACGAGAATAAGTATATAGACGTTCCATATTTGGAACTTCTGGATTATCTATATCGGTAACTTTTGGATTGGTAGACTCATCGTACCATTCAAAATTAGCTTTTGAAAGATCGAAAGAATTAGGATTACGTTCGGGAGTTTTATGATTAATTGCATTATCACAAATAATGAGAGAAGCACCTGGTTGAACAGGATATTTATGATCTTTACCATGCATACCTGGTACTTTAGTTAAATATTGTACAGGTGTCTCTTTATCTAAAATATATGGTTTATAATCTTGATGAATCATTTGTTGAAATGCACTTTCACCAATAAACAATCCGTCGGCATAGAGTACTTCGTCTGAATTATTAGTTATTCTGAAATATTGATCTCCCGTATAAGGGTCTCCACTATCACGTATAGTGCGAGCTGCAAATATTTCTGCTATTACAAAACCATTGCCCATATTAGGGAAAAACATATCAATTCCTACAACGGGAAGTTCTGTTCCGTCACCTTGCACTAATGTTTGATTCATAAGATTTCCACGAACAATGCTTCGAGTTTTTAGTTTGTTACTATAACAAGCTTTTGCTTCAAGGTCTATATTGTATAAACCTTCTGCCACTCTAATAGTATCTAAAGCTATTGTTTGTGCTGCTTCGGTACCATTATTGGGTACTTTTATTTCTGAAACAACAAACAATGTGTCTCTACCTGTTGATACATTGTGTAATTTTACTGTAATGTTCGAAAGCGAATCTACATCGTTAAACGATGAAGATAAATTTGCATTCAATGCTATTCGAGCATATTTAATGGCTGATTTTCCTCCATTTGGAACATCGTCATTGACACAACTACCAAAAAGAAGCAATGTTAAAGCGACTGTAAAAAATAATTTAATTGATGTCTTCATTTTTTTGTTTCTTATTAATTGTTTTCTATATCTTTAATCCTACTTCCATACCAAAATAGGGAGAGAATGTGCGCCTAACTATAAAGCCATTCACGCTATAATCGGGCGCAATATAAAACACTCTATCGGCAAAAAACGAAAGAGATAGATGTTTTCCAAACTGCTTTGTGGCTTTAAAATTTAAAAGCATATAACTTCGTTCCCTACTACTCATATCTTGCCCAGCTGTACCACTCAATACAAGCCACCGTAAATAAGAATTATTTTTATCGGCTTCGGTATATGGATGCACTGTTCCCATAATATCCATATATCCCATAGGAACACTTGATGTAGCTGGACGTTTAGTGCTGCTCATCCAAAAGCATTCGGCAGTTGCCGATAAAATTAAACCTAGCTTATCTACATAAGAATCGAAAATAAAGTTGGAAGTAAATATTTGTTTATCATATTTGTCGGTGTTCATATAATATCCAGCATACTTGTCGGCAATAGCAATTCCACCAACAACTACATTTGGAGCTGAACTAAATAAAGGTATACTATTCTCGTAAATAGTTCGGAACCACGCGCCGTTTATTGTTATTCGGGTTTGAATTAGGGGAATTCGTGGAGAGGAATATTGAAACTCTATACCTTGTTTCTTTATTCGCGACCCATTTTCTGTTATTCCATAACCATCTAATATAGTATCGGTTACTACAGGTAATGTACTTAGAGAGGGTGGACCTGTTAATGTAGATGGATTAATACCTGAAGTATCGTATTTTTTATAAACAAATGGACGCATTCGTGCTGTGCTTCGGAAACCATCTTTCATATCTTCCTGGAAATAGGTTATACTGAAATGATGTGCACCTTTATCTAAGCCCAAACGTATTTCCCATTTTTTATTACGTGCTGGTTGAAGATTAGGATTTACCGGACTAAGTTTGTAGGTACGTATATGAATGCGTTTATATTCTGAACGAGCATCCCAATAGTTCATTTCTGTAATATCTTTATATACATAATCGGGATACAAATCGAGTATTGTTGGCATCTTTGTCATCATACCAAATCCACCAGAAACAAAGAATTTAAAGCCAGAAACTTGTGGAAAATCCCATTGAACATTAATGCGTGTGTCGGCAAACAACTTTCTATGTATAGCATAATTTGCTGGAATATTGAGCATTTGTGTTGTGCGCAATCCCGCCATTGCTGTTAGTTGATGTTTTCCTAATGGTAATGTAGCATTATCTTCCACATAAAACGAAAGAATATTTGTTGCTGGAATTTCTTTATATGAACGTGGTCTACGAGCTGTTGAAGCATGTAGCGGACGTGTAATATCAAATATCTGTCCACGACCATAGTTTTTGTTCAACATAAATTCACCTCCAGCTGTAATACGATGATTTATAAGTGCTGTTTGTGCTGTCCATTCGGTTTCGCCCCTAAAAGTAGTATAAAATGGAATTCCTTCTACTCGATAGTTGCTTATATATTGAAAAGGAAGAAATAACCCATCGTATTCTCCACTTTCATAAGCTAATGGAACTACATAATCGCGCTGCAAAGCAACAGCTTCTGTCTGATGTATTTTGTCGAAAGCTACACTCGCTGTATAAGCAAAAGAGGCTCTTTGCAAGCCAAGTGGCAACAGTCTTCTATATACAATTCTATTATTCATACCTATTTTTAGGTACGATGAACGGTAACGGTCTTCTTTATGTATCTGTATTTCGGGGTCGGTTTTTACATTGTCTACATTTAAAGCATAGTCTGTTGCTCCATTCCATTCTAATATGTTGTGTTCTCCTAATTTCCATTTTCGTTGTATACGGGCAGAGATAGTTAGTCGCTTATAAGTTTCAAATTGGTTTCGTGGCTCTTTTTTGGCATCTAACAAGCCTCCATCTACATTTAAATTCCATTTTTCTGCCAACAAAAAGCCTTTACCTGCTGATATTAATTTACCATATTCATCGGCTTTCAACCGAATTTGCAGAGGTGTTTGACTACGCTTTCGTGTAATATTTATTAGTCCACTTGTTAATTCTCCATACTTAACCGATGGAATACCACGTACCACTTCAACTCGTTCTATATTGTCGGTAGGTATTTCGCGCATATCAACGCCATAACTTATATGATTTCTACTATTATCGGCATCTCCTTGAAAAGCTCCTGCTATATATTGCATATTAGCATCTGTACCTATGGGTTGTCCATCTACAATAAATTTGGTTCCTAATGAAGAAGTTGCATATTGTGAGCTTGGCGAACCTGCTTCACGCAATGTAATTACATTAGCACTGCCTAAAGATGGTATTTTTGTCATTCCGCCAGGCAACAATGCTAATAAATCGGTAAATGAAGATGGTTGTAAATGCTCCATTGCTGTTTGTCCAATAATGGTTGTACTTGTTATTCCTTTCTTCTCCGAAGCTGTAACCACCACTTCTTTCATTGCACTATTGCCTGTATACATACGTATATATAAAGGTTTTACAAGAGGAACTTGTATAATGGTATCTACTTCCTGAAAACCTATGGCAGAAATGCGAAAACGCGCACTACCCTTTAAGGAACATTGAACACTAAAATTGCCTGAATCGCCTGAAACAGTTCCCCCCACTAATTTATTTTGCTGAAACAAACGTACAGTGGCACCCACTACAGCTGTTGCATCATCGCCATTTGTAATAGAACCACGCAAAATATATGCAGACATTTTTGGGGTTTGCTGTGCCTTTATAGACATTGCTGTAAGCAGAAGCAGGCCTATAATATATAAAAATTTAGTCATCCTCTTTTATTTGCGAGGCAAAAGTAATAAGAATATACATTTTCCGCAATACCTAAAAATAATGATTTACTATAGTTGTCATAAATATACCTTCAATTTATAACTATCGTATCTATAAAAGAACTTTATGCCATAACTTTTTACTACGAATGTTATATGACGAGCTATAAACTCTATAACTATTAAAACTTGCTTGAATTAGTTATGGTCTACCTTCTTATGGCAAAATTTGGAAATAAAAAGAAGGTGTTGCCATTAAAACTAAATCGGTCATTAAACGCAATATGTATAGTTCTTATTATTATGGAATTGTTTCCTAACATCTTTTATTTTCTTATCGATATCTTGTTTGTCTCTGTAACTTGATGTAGTCCGCTACGCCTGTGTAGTAAAAACAGACTATCTACTTGATAATAAAACAAAATATATTTAAGCTTTAACGACTGATTTGGATAAAAAACAATTGCCCTAATTTTTTATTATAAAATTTTATTTTTTAATTAGAAATTCAGAATTTTATCATTAAAAAAATCTTTTTTATAATTAAGTTTTTTTGGTAGCTTCCATTAACATAAACTTTGGGCTATTTGCTTTTAATATCATACCTGGCAACCCACATAGTTTTCAAGGTCCTTAACTAATAGGAATTTCTTCTGTATACCAAATGTTCATTACGCTTTAATTCAATCACCCCATTTAGAATCTTCTACCACACTCTATAAGCATTACATCACCACATAAAGTTTTGAATAAATTTATTTTTCATGTCATATCTGTCACATCTTATGCACGCATAACACTCTCATCATTAATAAGATACGGCAAATGTTAAATATGACAGCAACGTACATTTAAACTTAACATGGTATCACTTATTGATAAATACTACCGTTGTAAAACTTTGAAAATACTAAAAATAATATGATACGAACAAAAAATGCTATCCTGTCATTCTATTATAACAAAGAAGAATGGTGTTTGTCATAGTATCCAACTCTATAAATGTATAGCTTGCGGCTGTCAGTTTCGAGGTAGAAAATATTTATTAACTGATGAATTCTGGCGCACTTATTACGGCGAGAACCAGACAATACGTGAGTTTTCAGCCTACCAAATGTTCATTACCCTATAATAATGGACTTAGCAACCGAATAACCGATTCCCAAAGTCTATAAAGGAAACTTTTTTGGTTTATCTCCTTTATATCTTCCAACAGAACACATTCAGTTTCATCGGTTAAGAATATATTTTTTATGCGTTGTGCCATTTCTTCGTCGTAAAAAAAGGCATTAGCTTCAAAATTGTTTTCAAAACTACGGAAATCTATATTTGCCGACCCCACAGAAGAAACATTATCATCGGCAACCAACAATTTGCTATGATTAAATCCATTTTTATAACACAGCACTTTTACACCAGCTTTTACAGCCTGAGCAAGATAAGAACTCGATGCCATTTGAATTAATTTAGAATCGGTTTTTAACGAAACCATTAATCTAACATCTACACCTGAGAGAGCTGCCGTTCGCATTGCAAAAAATATAGGCTCAGTGGGCAAGAAGTAAGGTGTTTCCATATAAACATATTGCTTTGCACTTAGCAAAATTTTTATATATCCTTGTTCTAATTCTTCCCAAACACTGGTAGGACTACTTGTAACTATTTGTATTAAGCAATTATTAGGTTGCTTTATTTTTATTTCTGGATAATATTTCCTATCGGTTATAAGAGTTCTATCTGCATAAAACCAATCAATAAGAAAGGCACGTTGCAAACCATAAACAGCTGGTCCGTTTATTTTTATATGTGTATCGCGCCATTTTACATTTTTATTTCCTTTTATGTAACGTTGCGCAAAATTCATTCCCCCTATAAATCCAACTTTTCCATCTATAACTATAATTTTACGATGATTTCTATAGTTCACTTTCCCTGTAAAAGCTGGAAAACGCACTGGCATAAAGGGGTGAACCTCTATACCTTCTTCGCGCATTTGTTCAAAAAACTTATTTTTTGTTTTCCACGAACCTACATCATCGAATAAAAATCTAATTTCAACACCTTTGCGAGCCTTATCTATAAGAGTGTCGCGCAGCAATCTGCCTAAAGGGTCGTCGTCTATAATGTAAGAAACAATGTGTATGTGGTGTTTTGCTTTACTTATTGTTGCAAAAAGAGCAGGGAAGAAATCATATCCCGAAACATAAACTTCGGCAGTGTTGTTTTTAAATGGTAATGCCAAATTTTGATTCATAAAAAGCTGAATCAATCTTTGATAATCGGTAGAAAGTTCCAATTGTTTTTGTTCGGCAAATTCAATCATAGATCGTTTTGTAAGTTGGTCTAAGCTTTTTTGCCATATATTACGATTTTTTCGAGTACGACGTCCAAAAAAGAAATAAAGAATAATTCCTACTAAGGGTAAAAACGATAAAACTAATACCCATGCTATAGTTTTTGCAGGCTGACGATGCTCCATTAATACCGTTATCATAGCTAATATAGCAATTACGGTGTAGGCAACAAGAACTATCCAGTGTATATAAATCATAGCAGATATTTGTTTTCTTACAGCTTATTCAATATTTCTCTCTCATACCACAATATCGTTTCCTAATTTCCGTGCAAGCACATTACGCATTTCTTGTAGTTTTTTTATCTCACCCATAATTTCCATTACTTTATTCAAATCGCTTTCGGTAGATAAACTTGCTTGCAATTCTTTTAAATGTTGCTCCACATAATCCATACGATAGTCGAGAATTAAATGCATTACACGGTCGCGAAGGTCAATTTCTCGTTCTTTCATTTGCATACTTTCCGATAGTTGAAACCTATCTACGCTTAATTTTACAGCTAATGTAGAAATAAGAATATCGGGGTGATGTGTGAAATATTCTTCTGCTTTAAAATTTTCGTCTTCACTATGATCCAAAGCCTCATTTAGAATTTGAACGGATAACGGGTTCTTAAACGACAAGTTATCTAATCCAAGATCGTATGCTATATATTGAGCCACGTTAAGATTAATTTTCTCTCCCGTTTCTTCGTTTAAAACATCTCTAATAATAAGTTTTTCGCCATCGCGTACAATGGTTTGAATCAACATTGTTTCTACTTTAGAAGCCTGCTGAATAGGTGTAGCCGGACTTAAAACTTGCTGATTGTTTTCCTGTTTTTCTATTTCGCGTTGCTGTTCTTTGCGTTGTTGTTCTTTATCGTTATAAATAAACCTATTCATTTGTGCAATAAGCGTATTTTCTTTCATACTTGTTCGGTGTGCACATTCACGCAAATAAGTGTCGCGCAAAATAGGATCTTTTATTACAGCAATACTTTGTACTATTGAATTTATTGCTTCCGACCGTCTTACTGGATCTGTTACACCATTCAACAATACGTTTATTTTAAAAACAATAAAGTCTGTTTGTTTTTTTTCTATATATTCTCTGAAGGCATCTGCTGTTAAATTACGTGCCAATTCATCAGGATCTTTGCCATCTGGAAGTAATAAAACTTTTACATTCATACCTTCTGCAAGCAACATATCAGTTCCACGCATTGCAGCGTGTTGGCCAGCTTCGTCGCCATCATATAATAAAACTATATTTGAAGTAAATCGTCGGAGCAATTTTATTTGATAAACCGAGAGAGCTGTTCCGCTATTTGCCACAACATTTTCTATTCCACACTGATGCATTGATACAACATCGGTGTAACCTTCCACCATATATACAAGATCGAACTTAGCAATTGCTTTTTTTGCCTGATAAATTCCATAAAGAGCATGGTCTTTCTGATAAATTTCACTACCGGGCGAATTTACATACTTCTGATTTACTCCTTTTGTACGTGAATCGAGCAATCTACCGCCAAAAGCTATTACTTTTCCGCTTACATTCAGCCAAGGAAATATTACACGTCCGTTAAATCTGTCTATAAGTTCGCCATTATCGCGTTCGTAACATAGACCTGTTTTTACAAGAAATTCTTTTTTATATCCTGCACTTAATGCGGCATTGGCAAATTCTTGCATTCCGGTTAAACAAAAGCCTAACTGAAATTTCTCTATAATGTCGTCTCTAAAACCACGACTTCGAAAGTATTGCAAGCCAATTGTCTTACCATCTATATTATTTATAAGCAGGTTATGAAAGTATTTTGCAGCCCACTCGTTTACAAGAAACATAGATTCGCGTTCGTTTTCTAATTGTTTCTCTTCTGTAGTTAGTTCACGTTCTTGCACTTCTATTCCATATTTCTTTGCCAAAACTTTTAATGCTTCGGGATAAGTCATTTGGTCGTGCTTCATAATAAAATTAACTACATTTCCTGCTTCACCACAAGAAAAACATTTATAGACTCCTTTTGCTGGACTTACCGAGAAAGATGGTGTACGATCGTCGTGAAAAGGGCACAAACCTTTATAACTTGTACCTGCTTTTCGCAACGTTACATATTCAGAAATTACATCTACTATGTTTGCTGCATCTAAAATTCTATCTACAGTTGGTCTATCTATCATAAGTTATTTCAAGTGTTGAAGTTGCTACAAAGGTACAATAACAAAATAGGTATACCAAATTTGACGGTGCAGAAAACAATATTTTTACAAACTATTTAAATTCAATTGGTTTGTTAGGCTGTAACGCTATTAAAATGTGCCGAACATCTAATTAACGTGAGTTCGACGAATTATAAGTGTCTATAAATTTGGTGATTAGCGAAATTTGTTATAACTTTAAAGAGCTAATATACAAACAGTTATAAACAAAAATCGCTATGATCACCGAGGACAAAGTTGCTGAAATATTTTGTGTGGCAGATGACTTCTGCAAGTTTTTTGATGCAATGACAGCAAAATATACGCTAAAACCTACAGGAAAAAGGAAATATCATAGAAATTCTACAATGTCAAAGGCAGAAGTTATGTTAATAATGATTCTTTTCCACGATTCTGGTTATCGTTGCTTTAAACATTTCTATCTTGAAAAAGTATGCAAGCAGCTTCGCCATCTGTTTCCAAAAGTTGTTTCTTATAACCGTATAGTAGAATTGGAAAGGGATGTTGTTATACCCTTAACCTTGTTTATCAAGAAGGTCTGTAGTAATAGATTCACTAGTGTATTAATGAAATACTCTTTTGAAGTGCTAATTTCTGTAACATCTCTAAAGTTTTATTTCTTAATTAATTATTTGATTTTTTCACCGAAGGGTATCTTTTATTTTTTCCTTATAAATACAAAAAATGAGATAACGACAAAGAATAACACATAGGCTATGTTTACGTATTCGCCTCTCGAAAAGTCTATTATCCCACTATAAAAACCATAGTTTAATCTCCACACTGTACCATAGGGTATAAGATAGATATAATCTTTATTTTGAGCAATAACCCCAAAGATCGTCATGAAACCAGCAAACCCGATAGGTAAAACAAAACTCTTAAAGATCAAACTAAGATAATATTGCATAATTGAAACAGCAGAAAGTGCTATAAACAAATATGAGAAATAAAAAGCTGTTAGGTTATTAACATTATAACTGGAGAATTCATATCCAGGTAATAACTTATCCAGAGCAAAACCAGACAGAAGGAAAGCAAGATAACCTATGAGGAAAGAAATAAAGTTAATCTCTAAAAGGAAGACTATTTTGCTCGAATAAATTGTCAGCTTGCTAATTGGTCTTGTAAAAAGAAGTCTAAATCCATAATTCTTATATTCTACATCGCATAAAGAATAACTCAAAATGGCTGCAAGAATTGGATAAAGCAGAGAATAGGAGTCGAAGATGTATCTACCCAATACCCATACCCAAGGATTATAATCAAAAGTTATTGTTGGATTATTGACAGCATCAGCATGTTTATGCAAAACATATATATCGACGCATAAAGTCATGAACAAAGGAAATAGCAAGAAAAGCCAAATGGCAATATTAAATCTTAATTTATAGTGTTCACTTTTAAGAATAGTAAAGAACGATATAGGTTTCATAAGTCGGTTTTTATTAGATGAAGGAATACAGACTCCAAATTTTCTTGGTATGTATCTGCAAATAAAATTTGAATGTGGTTTTGTTGCATTAATTTTTTAAAACTGTCAAAGGAACCATCTTGCTCTATTTCTATAATAAGCGTTCCATCAGAGATCCTTTTTGTGGGAATCAAGTGTTCTTTACATATCTTCATGCATCGTTCCGGTTGGTCCGTATGTATTAAATAAGATTGCTTTTTCTGATTGAGTAGACTATTAATTTCTCCTTGAAACAATAATCTTTTATTATTTAATATTCCGATGTGTGTGCATATTTTCTCCATTTCAGCTAAGATATGTCCTGAAATGAAAATAGTTTTTCCTTTACTTTTAAGTTTGAGCATTAGCTCTCTCATTTCAAAAACACCTTGAGGATCTAGTCCATTGAGTGGTTCGTCAAGAATGAGTAATTTAGGATTATGAAACATTGCCATCGCAATTCCCAAGCGTTGTTTCATTCCTGTAGAATATTTTCTAACTTTTTTGTCTTTATCTTTAGTCAAATTCACAAGCTCTAGAACCTCTTGAATGCGTTTTTGTCCACAATGATATAGTATATCCAAATAGTTTAGATTCTCATAGGCACTCAAATCTGCATAGAAGAATGGATGTTCAATCAAGCATCCTATATTTTGAAGGATATGCAATCTGTTGGAATGAAATTCTTTTTTATTGAAAAATACCGTATTTATTTTAGTTTGCTCCAATCCTAAAAGTATCTTTATCGTTGTTGATTTACCCTCTCCATTCTTGCCTAAGTATCCATAAATGGAACCTTCTGGAATCTTCAAGTTAATGTCTTCTAATACAGAATGATTTCTGTAGTTAAAAGTGAGATGGTTAGTTTCAAGTATATTCATAATCAACACTTTCTTTTAAAATTATTCGTATTTAGATGATTTAATATAATCCTGTAGCTCTTCTTTAGAACTATTTGATATTCTATATAATTCATTGGAAGATATCTGATGAAATATTTTTGGTCGGAAAGAACTATTTTCTTTTCTCGGATGACATAAATGGAATAAAGGAGTATCAACCATATATATATTAACGTGAGTTCGACGAATTATAAGTGTCTATAAATTTGGTGATTAGCGAAATTCGTTGTAACTTTAAAGAAATAATATACAAACAGTTATAAACAAAAATCGCTATGATCACCGAGGACAAAGTTACTGAAATATTTTATATGGCAGACGACTTCTGCAAGTTTTTTGATGTAATGACGGCAAAATATACGCTAAAACCTACAGGAAAAAGGAAATATCATCGAAATTCTACAATGTCAAAGGCAGAAGTTATGCTGATAATAATCCTTTTCCACGATTCTGGTTATCGCTGCTTTATTGAAACGGTGAATGATGAACTTAAGAACATTTCGCAGGTGGAACACTCCATACATAGATACTTTGACCGCTTCATCATACCACCTATTTCCAAAGAAGCGTCCATCAATGCACAAAGCATCATTTACACTCCCCTTACATCGTTCTGAATCCGTCGAACTCATGTTATTTACTATGTGTTGAGTCTTGCGGCGAACCAATTGTTATATTCATATGGTTGCTGATTTTCTCAGCGTTAATGTGTTGTCTGTATTCATTTGGGCTTAGATGTATCTCTCTTAAGAATTGTTCGTAAAACAATGTTGGTGTATTGTATCCCGAGTTAAAAGCCACTTCATTGACCGTAAGGTTCGAATGAGTTAGTAATTTACAAGCATATTCAATGCGTATTTTGGCAAGTACTTGGAATATACTCTTGTTGGTACATTTCTTAAAATATCGGCAAAGTGACGTCGGATTCTGACTAACAAAGTCAGCAAGTTCTGCGAGAACAATCTTCTTCTGGAAGTTATTATATAAATAGGTGAATACCTTGTCAATGGCAGTATCGGTATTAGGAGCTTTGTAATGGCTGAATGCTATTGGTGATAATAGCTTTGTTTGTGAACAGTTATATAATCTTTCGAGAATCTCATACAAAGCAATCAGACGCCTTGTATAGGACTGTGAATCGAACAAAGATAACCTTGAGAGGAGTTCCTCATATAATCCTTCATCATAGAAACGTATGCCATACTGGCTTTTCGATAGCAAATCAGCAATATGTTCATAGTCTGGTAGGTTAAGAATATCGGGTGGAAACATGTCTGGACTGAACTGTATTGTTTCACTTGTACTATGTTCCATAGCTTCTGTTTCTTGGCTATTTCCCATTCTACTTTTGCATAAATGCAGATGGGGAATATTACTTCCGATAAGTGCAACGTCGCCCTTTTTGTAGTCAGCAACCCCCTCTCCAACAAATTCAGTCCCACTTCCGCTGGTAAACAGGATGAGTTCATATTCGGAATGTCTATGAAATGGTAGATTAAACTCAGTGTATGTAATGTGACTGCACATGGTTTGCACATTATGTACTATCTTTCTATCAAGTATTACCATCTTTTTCTGCAAATGTAAATATAGTCTATAATAACGCAAAGATAGTGTATGTTATTATTAAAAAAAGTAGTAACTTTGCATTTTAAAGATAACTATAGTCAAAAAAAGCGGATTTTTAAAACATAACAATTAATTTTTAATTCAAAAAAGATTCTCTATGAAAGAAAAAAACAACTTCATTACACCAATGCTTTTCCTTGCTTTCATGTTCTTTACTTGTGGCTTTGCATTGGGAATCAATTCCTTATTAGTACCAGTATTGAAGGTTTCGCTAAGCGTTTCG
>QWBZ01000537.1_pt1 | contig 29251 bp, 38 predicted proteins | sample 1972441 | NCBI WGS metagenome assembly QWBZ01 (sample SAMN09866721, study PRJNA288562) | Human oral metagenome isolate term6_saliva, whole genome shotgun sequencing... | isolation source: mouth | host: Homo sapiens | place: USA: California
TTAATCAAATTATACCACAATATTTTCACAAAGTCAATAAAATAAAAAATATCTCCCTGTTATAAGGAAGATAGTTTTTTAAAGTTCAAAGAATATTATATTTTTTATTTTGTATATTGTAACATATCTTGGAATATTTTGTCAAACAAATTTTTAATTTTGGATAAAAATATCATTATTTATTTTTCATCTCTTTTCTGTATTCGCTTGGATTCTTTATATTATAGTCCTTAAATATACCTACCCTGTTTTTCTTTGCATTTTCAAATGCTTCCTTTAAATCAGTATCATTTTTAGCATAATCTTCATACCACCAAGCTCCACCATTTAAAAGCATATATTTATTAATATACTCGTCCTTAAAATAAATTTTTGCAACTATTCTTCCATATCTGTCTGTAGACATAGGAACATATTCTATCCTTTTGTTATAAATCTTGTTATATAGAAGCTCCCTTGCAAACTTTCCGCCCTTCTGTTTAAGTTCAGGTGCGTCAATACCATATAACCTAAGCCTTACTTTTCCTTCGAGAGTCAATGTATCACCATCATACACTTTAATTACTACTCCATTTCTTCTGTCAGTTTTTTCTTCTTTTTCTTTCTGTATTGAATTTGTTATGTTTTCAACGCTTTTTGCAAGTTCTTCATACTGTTTTTCATTACAGGAAATAATTGAAAACAGTATTAAAATAGTTATTAAAAATTTTTTCATTATTGTTAGTTCCCTTTCTTTAATTGTTGTTATATTATACCACACTATTATAATATTTTTCAAGATTGACTTTATTTAAAAGTTATGGTATAATAAAAATAAAAAAGGAGAAAAAATGGAACTTTTTGATATAATTATAAAAGGTTTTAATAGAATTATCAACTTTTTAGTTGTAAACAGGAAAATAATATTATTTTTTCTTAAATTACTTAGTCCATTTATTATACTTACAGTAATGATTTTCGTGATGTATTTATTATATAAGGCTATAATATTTACGGATGATTTTTATAAGAAATATTTAAAAAATAAACTTGCAGCATTTAAACAAAGTTTTTCTGAAAAATATTTAAAAAATAAGCCAGATATTAAAAACCGAAATATTTTTAAAATCAGTGAGAAAACTATGAAAAATATTGAAAAAATATGGGATATAATATACTTTTCATTAAATAATGTATTTATATCAATATTCACAATTCTTTCTGTACTTTATATAATTGGAAATGATAAGACAGATATTTTCTCATTTTTAACGGACATATTTCTTATTTTTGGAATATCTCAAATAATAGTCCTGCCATACACTATTTATAAGATAAAAAAATCAGCTCCTGAAAATACAGGAACTGACAAATCCTAAATATCTTAAAGAAAGGGGTTGGTTGTGATGATATTAACACTATACAGCCAATCAAAACCACTAATGTATTATATCATATTGTGGTGTATATTACCAAGAATTAAATACGTTCCACCATAAGTAAAAAAAAATAAAGAAGATGAAATTATCATCTTCTTTTTTATTATTAAATTCTGTCTATTGCTCCATTTAATCCAAGTACAGTAACCTTCATATAGAACAGCAACGTTATTATGTTACGTATCAAGTCCATTAAAGTCACCTCATCAAATGTAGGCGGTTTTCCTGTAGGATTGACTTTGACTACTAAATTCATCATAGTTCCTACAAACATAAATACGAACAATACCTTAAGTCCTGCACTGATTGTAGTAAATAAAGGGTTCATTCCCCAGCTTTCCCTTGCTACTGGTATAAGGTTTGCAACTAGGAAAATTGATGTAAGGGCTACCATTATCATTAAATTTACAACGGCAACAAATATATTTATCATAAACAGTACACATACCCAGAAAGCATACACTATACACCATGCAAGAACAAGCATTTTTGCCAACATCATAAACATATTGCTAATCCATTTAACAACATCCCAGTTTACATCTGCAATACTCTTTATAATCTTAATTCCAGTTATTATACCTCTGAAAGGATTTAGCAGCTGTGAAGCTGGGTCAGTCCATTCCTTGAATGTGTCTGTCTTAATGCTGTACATTATTCTTAAGTAATATTCAGGAATAGCCATCATATTTTTCCAGAATATGTTAAGTCCATATCCACCTGATTCGTTATTAAATAAATCAAGGTCAGGGAAAAGTTTTGCTGGAAGCTTTTCGAGAAACAGTTCCTGTGAAGCATAGAATCCCCAGTCAATCCAGCTTGTAACAAGGAAATATACCACACCTAATACTAGGAAGTATCTTATACATTCAAAAAGTATTTCCTTATATGGAGTACGCTTTATAACACCTCTTAGCCATATTACAGTTATCATTAGAAGTGACAGTACCCCCATTAACGGATTAAGGAAACCAAGGAAACCTATCATCCCAGCCTGTATTGCCCCCTGTATCATATCCATTAATGAATCCCAGTCTATAACTACATCAAAGAACGACATTCTTTCCATATTCATATTGGCACATTGCATTTCTCCACCACTACCAACCTGCATTTTATTGATGTTATTTACAGCACTTTCAAATTTAGCAGCCACTTCAGCCTTACTTGCACTTCCGTTTATAGCCTGTCTGTCAGCTGATGAAATAGTTCCAGTGTTGCAGGCGTTTGTTATTGCATTTAATTTTTTCTCAATATCCACGACATAATGACGTGATTCAAATTTACCGAAACTTGTATGTCCACCGTTATACTTTAACATCATAGTTCCAAGTCCCTCACCGAATTTCTTTGAGTTTCCACCATAATTCTTATAACGTGTCATCCAGTGTTTCATTTCAGCATATCCCATTCCGATTGAATAATCAATATCACTGTATAATCTTGCGTGGTTTGCGTCAGTATATGCCTTTGCGTCACGACCATTTTTCTTGTTACCAGTCATAAAACTTCCTGTAGAGGCAACGTCCTTCATTGCTTCCTTTGTAACCTGTAATATACCTGCCGCAGTATATTTATTAGGTTTTTCCATCCTAAAAGAGCTTTCACGCATTGCCATTGCAAGTCCTACAGCAACTGGAATACCAGTCTGTGCTGAATATTTTTCAAATGCCGCCGCCATCGCACGTGCGTCAGCGTCACTTAGCTTAGGATTTGCTGTCTTTATGAAGTCAACAGTAGGTACTTTACAGCTTGAAGCTATCGCCTGTGTAGAACCACCACTTAATACACAGTTACCGTCATCTGACATTATTCCGCCTTCAGGTGGTACAACAGCAGTTCCATCACTATTAACAGGAGTATATCCGTTAGCGATTATCATATCTGTAACAGATACGACTCCCGCATATCTTGAAGGTGGAAAACTTATTTCCCTGACACCTTGAAATCCTTTTGGTGAATATGAATCCATTACTTTAATCTTACCGTTAGAACCTTCTCCGTAATATATCATTACGTGTCCATATCCACTCTTACCTGCACCCATTACTATGAAATCCCCCGGCTTAAGTTGTCCTTTTGATAATTTTTTCATATATTTACTTTCTCTCAGCTTAGCTGTTTCAGCATACCCGTTTCCTAACGCTCCATTTAACTTAGTACCATTACTTACAGCCTTTGTTGCAAAATGTGAACAATCTATCCTATTTCCATTACCATTTGCTCCTAACTGATATGTATAACCTTTCATCTTCATTGCGTTGTTTAATATAGCAGTTCTGACAGCAGCTTCATCCAAGTTTCCTTTACTGGCAAAAGAAATTATAGAAAGACTGGTAAAAAGCATAATAAGAATAATGTTTTTTAACAATTTTTTCATAACTTTCTTTCCTTTCTTTAAAAATATTTAATATATGTATTTTTATTTAAAATTATAACATATTTTAAAATATTTGTAAAACAATTAGGATTAAACATTTAAACAAAAAGACGGTATATTACAACCGTCAATTTTGAGATGTAATTAATTTGCAGGTATATATTTTTTATTAAATTTCACAAGTATATCGTGATTATCACTCAATGCGACTAAAGTTTTATATTTAGTATCATAAGCATATTTTGCACCATAATTATCAACTATTATATACCCATTTATTTTTAATTTCTGCACACTTCGCCCATTTACATCATTTGTTATTAAAAATTTATTACCCTTCTGAGTTTTAAACTCATAAAAACCATTAAACCATTTACCTTCAATTTTTTCCCAGTTAAGTTGTTTATTAGTGTGAAGCTTTTCAGCAAATGAAAAACATCCAATTATAATCATTAACATTAATATAATTTTTTTCATTTCAATCACTTCCTTATTACAAAAGATTAATCTCATCGCATTTTTTAGATATTCCTGACTGTTTTAGATTTTCAAACTCAATATGTTTTTTAAGCTGTGAAAATTCAGATAAAACAGTCCCATTTAGATTTTCAAAAGTCTTACCAAGTTCAGTTCTGTCAGAATACGGGATATTTCTTGCGTTATCATCAGGATATAATATAAATTTTTCTCCGTGTTCCGAAATAAATGAAATATTTCCGTCATCTGAATATGAAAACTCTCTTCCAGTATTTACAGATTTTAATGTAAAATTATCAGCCACATCTGGTATAAGTGCCGCAATATCTGAAATATCACAAATTGGAGTTACAATTTCAATATTTTTCTGAGGGATATTTTCACAAAGTTTATTTATTATGTCTTTTGTATTCCCATATCCTGAATCAAGTACAGATTTCTGAATCAAAGGCACAATTTCATTCCTTTTTATAAATCCGCTGTCAAGGGTATGGGATATGTCAATATCTATTTCAGAAAATGTATTACTATCAATAATTGTCACTGTATTATCAATTTCTGAATTGAAATGTATTTCAAATTCATTTTCCTCAATCGTTTTTAATTTCATATCCATAATTTTTAGTTCCTTTCCTTAAATGATATTAATATATTATATCATATTTAAGAAAAATATCCAAAATATTACTGGAATAACTGTAATTTAGTTATGTCATTTATAAAGTTATATTCAATTTCATTCATTTTAGGATAGTCTTTTATATCAGCTTTCCAGAATGTATCAGGAAGTTCCGTAAAATTATTTTCAGCATATGTATAAAGACTGAATGATGTTTCATCATTCTGATGAAGGAATATATCCATAGCACCTAACTTTAGATATTCCTTCTCACCAATCATAATTGGATTAAGTTCAATCCAGTTTTTATACACGTCAACCTTTAAATCACCAGCAAGAGGGCTTGTCTTTCTGTAAGTAAGCGATGTATCTTTTTCAAATGCCTTTTCAAAATCAGCCTGTGACACTTCACCAAGTCTTAAATAAAGTTTGTTCCCTTCCTGTTTTATTTCCCCATATCCTGCACTTGATGTGCTGTACTTTCCTACAAGAAGCGAATATACAATTTTTCCTTCCTTAAATTGGCTTTCCTTTGTTTCCTCTTTCGGTTTTTCTTCCACCACGGCTGTCCCTTCCTTTTCTATTGTACCAAATTCATCAACTTTTTTCTGTTTACAGGAAAAAGCCAGTAACAGCATTAATATAATAAGTATTTTTTTCATTTAAAATCACGTCCTTATTTAATAATATCAAATTTTTTATATAAATAGTTTTTAATATCCTTTGTTTTAACAAAATTATAGAGCATATCAGTAACATCACTTAAAAGATTTTCTGGCATTTCATGGAATACTGCATTTCTCATACCAATACTTTTAGCATTAGTATATACTTTATTCTGTTTTGTGTCAACTGTAGAAAAAATATATTTATCATCATCCAGAAAATAAACAAATTCTTCAATATTCCCATTATTTAAAGACCAGCTAATCTCAATTTGAGGATGTCCTTCTAAAAAAGTTATTTTAACATAATCCTTTGTGTCTAAAACAGTTTTATATGTAATATCTTTTTTATCCATATATACTGTTTTTGTAACATTTATATTATGTAAATCTTTCTTAAAACAATTTTCTTTTACAAACACTTTCAACTTATCAGGCAGCATTTTATTTCCCACCGCCTGTAAAATTTTTCATGGCATTGTAATATTCACGGGAAGAAAGCGTAAACATTCCTTTAGGTTCTTCTATCTGGTAAAGTCCTTCTTTTGCACATTCCTTTATAAAATCCTTAAGCCCTTCCATTGAACCTTTTTTCATATAATATATAATGTGAGTTTCAACAGGAGTTTTTTCATTATTTATAATATGATTTTCAATACCGTTACATTTACTTATGACTCTGTATGAATCATCTAAAAGTATTTCAAATTTTTTAGACTTGTCACACGCTTTACGATATTTCAATTCGCTTTTTTCATAAGGAATGACAAATGCTGGTTTAATATAATATTCCCTAGTCTTACCGACAGTATTTCTTAAAAAAGGAATTAATTTTAATATGGATAAACCTCTTTTCTCACTGACTTTAAATAGAGCTGGATTTTCAATTTTTATAATATTTCTTGAAAGCAGCATTTTATGTTTTACTGGAACAGCTATCGGAAGATTAAGTCCAATCTGCACCTTTTTCATTATATAATTGGCTAACCATATTGCCGTAATTACAGCAATAGCCATAAATATAAATATTAAAATCATTATCTTGCACCACCTTTTAATATTTTTGAAATAATTTCAATATATCCTATTATCTGATATACCATTTCCTCAACAAGTTCTTCACGTCCCTGTGTTAAAATATCATCTATCTTAAAGAATATGTATTTTTTACCTGTAAATTCAGCACGGATAATAAAACCGTTATTTACTGTAGGATTTTCACTTCTAACATAGACCTGTTTAATGGATTTTATGTTACCTTTTACATTTTGAGGGTATATATCATACTTTACGACAGCTGAATCAAACTGCTCCTTTAAAAATTTTTGTGAAGTACGTGTTGACATAGGTACATCAACAAATCTTTTTGCAACTTCATCTTCTATGTTATGAAGGGCAAAACTTTCATTGTCTTTATTCTCACTATGTTCAGTTTTATTTTTAGAATATGTATTATAAAAGCTTGAATACTGTGAATGTAATAAAAGGCTCATCATAATACGGTTAATGAAAGCACAATGAATTTCTTCCAAGTCCTTTTTATCATTTTTCTGGAACATATTAAATTTTTCAGAGGCAACCAGCGGTATACCCGTATCTGAAAAACTTATTGAATAATCATTGTTATAAATAATATGTCTGAAGATATCATCCCTTTTTGATAATACTGGGTCGCCAGAACATACATCAGTCAAATATTCAAGTGAAAAATACCAGTCATTTTTATAAAAATCAATTGTAAATGGAGTATTCTTTTTTCTTAACAGTAAATAACTTATCTGAAGAAAACTTCTTGTAAATTTGTCACCTTCGGAATATTTCACACAGTCTTCAAGAATTGTATCATTTTCAACGTTCTTATCGAAATATGCGTTAAATACTTCCATATCCCCTTCATAATAACTTATAAACTGTACCATCTTATGCTCACCAATATTATGTATATAGATAGGTTTTTCACCTATAATGTAGCTTATATTCTGATTAATGAAATTAACAAGTCCGCACATAGTGAACCATTTACGTATAAGTTCGTTTTCAAATACCTGATTGACAAGTGCTGCGTCCTGAGTAATAACGTTAAACGTTTTAATGTCCTCAACTGAAAATATTGGAAGTCCCTCATACTTTTTAAATTCAGGATGGAATTTCTCAAAAGTGAAAAGCATACAGGGCTTATTTTCAACAGCAATCTGAAGTCTACTGTTTTCATAGCTTACATTAATGGTAGGTACATTTTCCTTTTCTATTTTCTTTTCCATTACTTTTTATCCTCTTTTCCATTTTCTACATATATTATGCCTACATAAATCTTATCCTTTGCAAGATACTGGTTTATAGTGTGATTTACAGTATATCCCTTTGATACAAGTTTATCCACCATTGCCACTGTCTGATTTTCAGCTTCAGTCTTGTCCTTTGATTTTATTATCTTAACTTTAAATCCATCCTTTGATGTAGTATCAAAAGTAATATCATCCTTGTTTTCAGGATTATTTACTTTGCTTTTTGGAATTTCCAGTTCCTTAGTGAGTTTTGTTTCCTTTGATTTATTACCGCAGGAAATTAATGTAAGTCCGATAATAATTGTTAAAATTGCTTTTCTGTTTTTCATATTTCATCATATCCTTTCTTTTTATATGCAAATATGCAAATAGGAAGTCGAAAACTTTTTCAACTTCCCTTATCAGTTTAAGTCACTTTATTATACCGTATTTTTTAATTTTAGTCAAGCAACATATATTTTTAATTTCCATCTATTAATTTAGGAATATCAAAAATAGTTATATAAAAATCATCTCCTTATTAAAAATTATTAATATAACTTATAAAATATTCACGACAATAAAAGCTTAAGAACATTATACCTATAAAAAGGAATATAACCATATAAAAACCATTTTCGCTTTTTCTTTTAAAGTATAATGTAAGGACAGTGCAGATAATAAGAAGAATACATTCTTCAATATAACTTATATAATATATTGCAATTATGCTTTGAATAACAGCACTTCCTATAAACCATAAAACTGAATTAAACGGACTAAGTGCGTACTTATTTTTATAACCGTTTCCTATGGGAAACTGTATCAAAGCACTTCCAACAAATCTTTTAGGAAAAAGGTCATAAAGAAAATGCACAGTCATTCCAAAACAAAGTCCTATAATAACGCTTCCAGTAATATCATAAGTTTTCATCCAGATTAAGGTCAGCATTTCACTTTTATGAAATATAAAAAGAACTAGCGGAAGTAAAAATGAATGTGTAACAATGCTTCTGTGCCTTAAACCTTTTATTTTAAAATCAATATCTGGAAATTTAAGTCCTATATAATAAAAAACTGTAATTAATATTAAATTTATAAACATTTTATGTCCTTTCAAAATAAAATATGGTATAATTTATTATACTATATTATTATACCATATTATTTAATAAAAATCAATATTACATATCAACTTCATTTTCAATATTCTTTTGTTTATCAAGGTTATCCTCAACTTTTTCATAACCAATTCTAGCCATATCGTAATACATATCCATCAAATGTACATCAAAATCTGAAAACATATCTGATTTACGTATTTTATCAAGTTCCTCATCACTTAAATTATATTTGTCAAGAGGTTCACTTTCAGTTATTTCGTAATTATCATTACCATTTTTAAGAGTATATTCAACAGTATTTTTATCCCAGTCAACTGTATATTCAGCCTTCAAAACTTCATTCCTGTAATATGTATCTATTTCCCCTTCAAGAATATAGGAATCACCACTCTGTCTATATTCTTCAATATCCTCGTCTTCAAAACCTAAATCTTCACCAAGCCAGAGTTCTTTTTCCCAAGAACAGTTTGAGTCAAGTTCAACCCAAGCTTTAATTTTAATGTCGTTTTCTTTTGGCATTTTAATCACTTTCTTTCTTATATATCTAATTCCATATTCTGTTTACAAGTAAATTCTTTTAAAACATCATTCTTTGAATATATTCTCTCAACACCTAAGTTATCAGAAATTGCATTGTGAAATATCATCATATCACCTAATAAAATATTATCAGCATTTATCTTATAATTATTAATATTATATGTAGACATATCAATTTCTTTAAAATAATTAGTAAGTGTTTCAGTAATCCCAAATTTCATATATAACATAAATTTTTCGGATGTGTTCGTTTCCTCGTAAATTCCTTTAAAATGAATATCGACTGGAATTGAAAGCTCATTATATAAGTTTCCGCCGTTACGTTCAATAATTTTAAGTGAATTTTCATTATTTTCAACAAATGTATCATAACCTTCAGTGTATGTTAAATTTTCAAGATATTTGTCAAAAATTTTATCACACAACTCATAAAAGTCAATAGTTTTCAGATTTTCCAAATTCCTTAATATAATCTATCTGTTCTTTAAGTCCTATTAACAGCTCGTTCTGGGCGAGTTCCTCAAGAGTTATGTCGTTTTTTAAATTTCTACCCATAACATTTATTCCTCACATTTATTTTACATATCCAAATCTTTATCCTCATTCATATCATTATCAAGTTCCTTCAGTATATCTTCCTTTGAATATTTTCTTTCTATATTAAGTTCGTCTGAAATTGCATTATGAATTGCCATTACGTCAGCCAATGTAATATTATCAAAATCTATATCATAATTTTCAGCATACTCGGACATATCAACATATTTAGCATAATCAACAAAAACATCCGTTATACCATATTCCATATATGCAGCAAATTTTTCAGTTTCATTTGGCATTTTATTAATATCATTGAAATAATCCTCAACTGATTCAGATACACTTTCATATAACTCTCCACCATTGTATTCAATACCTTTAAGTGCATTTTCATTATCAACAGTATATGTGTAGTACCCCTGATATAATGACAAATCCTCTACATGGTCTTGAAATATTTTCTGTCCAAAAGAATATGAATCCATTTCTTCAAATTCTTCATTATCTTTTGCATAATCAACCTGTTTTTCAAGCTCACTCAATAATTCAGTTTTAACAAGTTCGGCTAAGCTTGGTCTCATTATATTTGCAAATTCTTCAAATCTGTTATTTAGACTTTCCAAATTGTAATCAGGATTATTTATATTTTCATTAACCTCATTAAGCATACTTTCAAGTCTTGTTTTATAATCTCTGATGTCAGCATTTCTTCTTAAAATTGTAGACATATCACATCAATTCCTTTCATCTGTTATAAGTTTAATACTATTATACCATACTTTACATTATGTTAACAAATTCCTTCAAGAATATCATCAATAAAGTTATCGTTCTCTTGTTTAATTTTATTATAAATTTCGTTAATAACCTTAATCTGACTTTGTGTTACTTTACGTTTTTTATAATAATTTTCTTTCACGGAAGTTAAAAAATTAATTGCTCTTGCTTCATAACTTTTTTCAATACAGTAGTCTATTTTGTTTAGAAGTTTTTTATTTAAAGGTTTTTCTTCCTTTTCTAAATTATAATCATACCAAACCATAAAGTATCATCTCTTTTCTTTTTTGAAATTTTCACATATATATTAACATATTACTTAATAAAAGTCAAGTAAAAGTTCAATTAAATAAAAAAAGGCTTGATTTAAGCCTTTTAATATTCGATTTCTAATCATCGTAATCATCATAATCATCATAATTACTATGAACATTATATACCATCATTACTACAAAAGAAGTACAATCACTATCGGTTTTAAAGTCAATTTTTATTAAGTCCTTAACATAATTATTCAAAAAGTAATTTATATCGTCTTCAAACTTTTTAAAACTTTCATAATTACCACTGGAAAAAAAAAATCTAACTTTTGTGTGCATATATCTCACTCCCTTTTCAATTTTTAAAACTCTTTATTTTAAAAGTTCAAGAAGTTCTATATCCTGTTTTTCTAAATCAGTCTTGTCAGTTCCATAAAAAATATTTAAAATCTTATTGATGTAAACTTCATTTGCTGAATATTCTTCTGTTGCTTTGATTTTTTCGTAGGCTAAAAACATATATTTAGTTTTTCTTTTTAACAAATCTATATTTTCCTTGAAATTTGTAATATTCTGTATTCCAAATTCTGAAACTTTGTTCAAATTTTCTTCTGTTTCATAATTGCTTCCCTGAAAATCTTTTTCAGGACAAATTATAGAAAAAAATACCATATAAAGTATAATTAATCCCAAGGCGGAAAATACAAGAACCACCGAAAATTCCATGTTAATTTGTTTAAAGATAAAATAATACATAATTCCAATTAAAACAAGTGAAAACCAGTATATATAAAAAAGTATTTTCTCAATTTTATCTGTTTTTTCTCTATATTTCTGTTCAGCCTCATAATCATAAAAAGGTTCTAAGTCATATTCCAGTTTTAAATAATCTATCATATTTAACATTCCTTTCCTTAAATTATAGTATTATTATATCACAATAATTAATAAAAATCAATATAAAAACTGGGATAAATCCCAGTCTTTTTAATATTCACGTTCTGCAAAAGGAAGACCTACTTCCTTTAATTTTGTGTCCTTATCATCCAACTTTTCCTCATATTCAGAAATTTCCTGTTCTTCTTTTGTAGGCTCATTTGTTTCATTGTTATAAGTAACTTCACTTTCCTTTTCAGGTCTTAATTCAGAAATATCAATTCCAAGACGTTTACTTCTGTTTTCAAGTACCATTGCAACATCTTTTTCAATTCCAACAACTTCTTCCATATAATTTAAAATCTTTTCCTTTGATTTATCATCCATTAAATGAAATATATAACCATTCTTTTCATTACGTATATGCTCATCATTCTTTGTAAAGTCTGACGCAATTCCACACTCATTTAAGGCAAATTCATAGCTTCTTGCAAATATTTCAGTACCGCTTAAAAGATAACGTTTTATTTTCTCATTTTTCATCATTTCGTGCTTTCCGTCATTAGCTATCTTATTATAAGCCTGCTTATACACATCTCCAACTTCAGTCTGGAATTTTCTTGTATTTGATAAAATAGTATCAGTCATAGCAAAGTCTATCCTGTGTCCTATTTCGTGTATCAGACTTCTATATGCAGTATCTTTATTTATGTCAACAGCACAGATTTTTCAAGTGAGTCCATAACAGCTTTTCCACTACCTTTAGTAGAAAATGATTCAAACTCAACATCATTATCGAACTCAACTCTGTTAAAATGTTCCTTGAACGGAGTAGTTTCCATCTTTTCAAGTGTACGCTGATTAATATTTTTTTTCTCATTAAATATTGACGCATATTCAATTCCCTGTTTTACTGTATGCTCAAGATTTTTCTGTACCTCTATTACATCCTTATATTTTTCAAGCTGCACATCAATAATTGCATAATCACTGAAATCTATTGAACGTGGTTTATCAAAATTTTCACTGATAACTTTATCTAAAAGTTCTAATGCCTTACCTTTATCATCTGGATGTATCATAAGTATATTTTCCCTAGGTTTTAAACTTTTTAGATTATTATTTCTTATAAAGTCAACCCTATCTTCATATTTACTGTAAATATCTTCCTTAAATTCAATTACTTCCATACGTATTCCGTGTTTATCGGAAAATTGTGGTAAAAAATTAATATGAGACGAATCAAGGCTATAACCTTCTGGAAATTTTGTGTCAAGTTTTTCCTCAATATAATCTTTAAAATCATCAGTTGAAACTTTTATTTCATATTCATTAAAAATTTTTTCAAGCTTTTTATCAGCTGGGTATTTATCCGCATTTTCAGAAGACTCCTTAAATTTTCTGCTATAATCCTTTAAAAGCTTTTTTGAAATATCATCAATTTCAGGAAGATTTGATACATTTTCACAAATTTCAGCATATATCGGAGAAACAGCCATTTTAAGTTCCTTAGTTGACTCACGGCGTATATCCTTATATACGGAAGTCAGTCCTTTTTTACCTTTTGACAATACATACATTTCATATCCAGCTTCTTCAAGTTTTTTCATTGTAGAAGAATCCTTTGAAAATCTCTCATACATCTGATAACTTACCGAATCCTTTTCAACAGGTTTTAAATCATCAAATATCTCACCGCTTGACTCCAATAAAATTTCTTTAACATTATTAAGGTTACGTTCAATACCAAATGTTAAAATTTCTTCAGCTGGAGTATCAAAACCTTTAGCATTTAATCTGTCATATATTACATTCAGTATGCCATCCTGCGGAAGTGAGTTTGTACATTCAAGTTCGTATGCAGCCGTCCCTTTTTTAACATACCCACTTGTCCATGAATTAATTTTGAATGTTGAAACATCCTGTCTTTCATCAAAAGCAAGGTTACTCTCAAATGTAGTAAATATAAGTTCCCCTTTTATATCCCTTTTACTTTCCCTAGCCTTTGATATACATACTATTTCTTCATAAGGAATATCTGTAGCACCTGTATCTAAAAAACGCTGGTACTCACCTCTTGTAAAGTCATCATCACGTATTTCCATACGTATATCACTTTCCTTATTTTTGTAATGCACATTGGCAACTTCCAGAACCTTATTAAGTTCTTCCCTTGAAATATCAGAATAAAACTGTTTCGTCAGTTTCGTGCTGTGTCCGTTATAAATTTCTCCAAATTTCAACTTTATGTCATTATTCTGTTCAACAAAGGCTCTCTGTCTGCTGCTTAAATTTCCCTGAAGCTTTTCATAAAGCTCAGGATTATTCTTTTTAAAATCAGCCAAATCCTGTTCATATTTTGAAGATTTTCTTGCATTAAATACAGCCATCTATAATCACGCACCTTTCATATATTTTTTTCTTGCATTTTCAAATATGTCATTATTTATATACAAAAGATATTTTATATCCTTTAAAACATATAATGTTTCATTATAGAGCTGTTCGTATTTTTCTTTGCTGTATTTAACAATCTTATATTCATATTCCGATATGTCGTCAAGTACACCTTCTGATAAGTAATTAAAATTTTCTTCAGTCAAACCAAACACAACCGCATTTCTTTTTTCATCGTTCCTAAGTTTCAAAAATCCTGAAGTTATATCATATAAATTATTTTCCATATAAATTCCACCTTTCCTTATAGACTAGGACTAGGATAATCATTTCCATAATCCCTTTCACGTTCATCATAATCATTCTTTTTATCAGGTTCAACATCAACATTATCCCCTATTCCGTCTCCATCCCTGTCGTTGCGTGGATTAAGTGTTTTTCCGCTATAATATTCATATTTTTCAATTTCGTCCTTATCAAGTTCCTGCTCCAAGTCCTCATTTTCAACCTGAGACACTTCAAAATCATTATCCATACTGTTGACAAGACGTTCCGCTATATCAGGGTATGGAAAATCCTTCTGCTGTGTTTCATCCAACATCTGGTCTAATGAAACATTTGCAAATCTGTTTAAAAGCATAAAGTTAGTGTCATCAAATTCTGCTGGAGCAATATCCTTATAAGCGTCAGGACTTTTACTGCGTATAACCTCATTTTTTCTTCTGTGTTCATAAATTATGTTGGCAATTGCATTTGCCTTTTTCATTGGTTCTAATGTTCCCTGTATTATTTTCTTTTCATCTTTTTTTTCGTCATAATCAGTTTCCCTTACCGCACTGTAAGGTACAGTAATGTCATGTTTAACAGTTGCAAGTATCATAACTCTGTCACCTTTATTGTCAACACCTTCAATAAGTTTTGGACGGTTTCCAGCCTTGTTACGTATTGGCTCTTTTTCAAGTTCTGATAAAAGTTTCGCAAAAGGTCTAAGTCTTTTATCCTTTTCCTCATCAATTATTTTACTGTCAATATCAAGGCTCTTTTCAAATTCGCCATCATAACTCTTAATTAAAAGTCCACGTTTCTTATCTAAATCAAAATATAAATCCTTATCCTTATACTTAGATAACTCATCCTTGTCCAGAAATTTTTCCATAAAATGCTTTTCCAAATGATAAGTCCATTTTTTTGTGTCCTCATTATATTCTTTTTCGTTCTGAAAAGGTTTATTGAAGATGGCAATATTCCCCTTAAATTCCTTAAAGAAGTCCTTAAATGATTTTTTACCTTTAATTTTAGAAATATCATTATTAAGTTCATATTCCATTGCCTTGTCAATGTCTTTTGTGTAAACTGTTTCACGCCCAGAACATATTATATTTTTTGATATGTCCTTTTCAAGTAGTACACCATTAACCATTTCACGGACTGGACTTCCATATGAAAAGTCAACATCCTTTGAAAACATGCCCCTTATTTCAGAATCCTTTATTACGTCACGTCCCTTTAACATTTCATCTAATTCTTTTTCAAACTTTTTTCTAGTATAATATCCTGCCATAGTGTCACAACCTTTCCTAAATGTTTACATCATCAAAATGTTCCTGTTCCATTCTTCTTTCCTCTTCAAATTCGTCAATAAGTCTGCTTCTTTCAGCTCCGTCATACATATCAAGCTGACGTTGCCATTCCTCATCAGTCATATCCTCACGACGTTCAAGTACTCCGTCCATACTGTTTTCAGGAATAAATTCTTTTTTACCTTCACGTGCAATATATTCATCACTTTCCTTAATTAAAGAACGTCTTTGTGCTGCAATATCTCCAATTTCGTGTACAAGTCTTTCAATTTCATTCATTTCTGAAGCATTAAGTTCAACTCCATTTCCGTTTGTATCATTAAAGAATGTAGTTGTAACTGATTTCTGTAAAATTTTGGCAACTTCAGGTCTCATTAAGGAAATGTCATCCTTAGTTGAATAATCGGTATCACGTTCAATATCAATTGAGCTTTTCTTTATAAGTGCCTCTTCAATCTGCTCACGGGATATACCCACTATAGCTTTTTCATAAAATTCAGAAATTTTTTTAAATTGTGGTAAATCCTGTATACGAAGTTTTGTGCTGTCAATAAATTTATAGTCATCTGGTTCTATATCAAGAGGCATTTCGTCTAAATCTGAAAAATCAATGTTTATAATCTTATTTTCGTCAAGATTGTAACCAGTATCTGGGTATTTCTTATCAAGAACTTTATCAAGACCTTCAACATTACCGTTTCTTAAATCCCTTTCTACAGCCTTTAAATCAGTACGACCATTTTCTATATGTTTAAAAAGATTTTCAATCGGTACATTAAAAGTATTTATAAATTCAGGAATGGAATAATCACTGACTTTTATTTCAGGTGTACCATCCTCACTGTTTTCAATGTCCACCTTAATGTCAGTATCTTTTACTCCATACCCACGTTTACGGAGTCTTTTTGAAACTTCATTCTGTATAAGCTGTTTAATTGCAATTTCCGTAAGCTTCTTTTCAGCCTCACTGTCATATTTTTTAGTCCTGTCATTGAATCCACCGTAATTTTCCTGCTGTGTATATTCAGATACACTCATATCCTTAATTATGGAATAATCAAATGCCTGTGATATTCTGTTTTTTATTACTTCGAGATAATCAGCCTTTGAATATTCATTTCCATTTAAAGTAACCGTGGAAAATTCGTCCATATCCTTATATGTATCATACATATCAGACACTTCGCCAAGCTTTCTTATTTTAGCTGGGTCATCTATAAATCCATAATTCCAGTTGTTGCCACGATATTTTTCATAGAGGTCAAATGCTCTTTCATCAAATGAAAATATATCATATTCCTTTATAAGCTCCTCAATAAGTTTTTCAGAATCAGCTCTTCCAGAATATGAAATTGTATTTGTAAGGTCTAAAGCCCTGCCTACAAGTTTTGTATTAAATTCTGCAACTTTTTTCTGTCCAGCAAGAAAATCTTCAACTTTCTGATACTGTGTCTTATTATCCCTTCCGTTTTCTAAAATATCTTCGTATCTTTTCTGTGCCTGTCTGCCAAGTTTGAAAGTTTCAATCCTGTCAGCAACATCAAGCATTAAATAAGATGGTGTTGATATAAAGTCATCCCAGTTTTCCCTAAATGCTTTTACAGGCATTGTAAGGGTTGAAACAATTCCATTTTTTAATATGAAATTCACAATTTTATAAGGGTCAACAGTAACAGATTTTCTACCGTCCTTTGGTATATCAATAAAACCTTTCATTTCATCAAGAAGCTGGGAAAACTCATTTGAACGCTCCGCCTTTTCCCTTAGAAAATCAGAACGCTCAATACGTCTTTTCATTACAGTCAAATATTTATCCTTATATTCAAAGTCTCCTGAATTGAATTTATCAACGTCCAGCTTCGGAATACTTATAAGAGAAAAATCACTATGTAAATTATAAGTTTTTCTCCAGTTTGAAATAAATTTAGTCTGTTTCATAATATCTGAAGCATAGTCATCTAAATTTACTTTTGAACCAGCAGTTATGTCATTAGATTTAAAAGTTCTGTTATACCTCTTGTCAAATCCATTTATATCAAATTCATCCTGCTTCTTTTTCTGAGCTTCCTTCTGCTGTTCCATTCTTACACGGTTTTCTTCAGCTTTTTCCCTACGCTGTTCAAGTAATCTCTGGAAATTGTCCATTTTAAATTCACTGTCTTTCCGTTTTTCATCATAATGTCCTGTTCCAATCATATTTTTCCCCTTTCTGCAATCATCATTTTTATATATTATATCATATTTTCAAATTCATTGAAAATAGTTAATTAATATGATATAATTAAAAAATAGAAAGGAAAGTGGTTAGATATGAAAAAATATGTATTAATTTTAACAGTAATTATGTCAATTATATCATTTTCAAAAATAAATATTATAATCAGTCCATCTGGAGCAGCTGTAAATACAGTAGCAGGTTATCAGAACTCATATAACAGACAATATGCAAAATTTCTTGACGACTGTCAGTATTATAGGGTTGTAAAAACTTGGACGAATGGTCGTGATACATATGCACAGCTTGAAAACGGCAACATTCAGAAGCTTAAAGGAAGACACATACCTTATATGAATATAGGTGAGTTCTGCAACATTCCTAAAGGTGAAGAATAAGATTGACAGAATTTTAAAATTATGATAAAATAAAAAAGGTCAAATTCCATAATAACTAAAAAATCCTGTATAAACAACAGGTTTTTTTATTAATTATATATCAAGTATTATTTTCAAATCATTTATAACAGAAGAAATTAGATTGAGTTCCTTCTGACTCATATTATTCGGCATTACAGCAGTATCATTTAAGCCGAAACTTTGTCCAGCATATGAAATTTCACATTCGTAATTACCTTCGTCATATGTATCTTTAAAATCAAACAGTTCCCATATTTCATTATCATTTTCTGTATAGCAGCTATGAATGCCAACTCTTACAGTACCATTATAAAATACAGAAAAAAGAACATCAGTATAATAGGAACAGTTAATTCCTATAATTCCTAAAAATTCCCTTAAACTTTTTCTTTCATGAGAAATCCTGTTAAAATTATCAATATTTTTCATAATCTTTTTTAAAGCTTCCATATTAACCTTCTTTCTTTTTATTTTTTAATTTTATATGAAGATATTTTATAAAAGAAACAAATTTACCAGTAATCCATATTGAAAAAAGTATTAACAATAAAGAAATTACAACTCCGCTTAATAAAAGCCATTTCATAACATCATATCCTTTCACTAATATATTTAACATTATAACATAAATCTTAAAATAAATCAATAAATATAATAAAAAGGCGGAAAATTTATTCCACCTTATCAGGACGTAAAACAAAAACATTTTCTATAACCATTATATCATTTTAATATATATCTGTCAAATAAAAAAACCGTCCAACATAATGGACGGAAATTTAAAAGGAAAAATAAATGGAACTATTGAAACCATTTAAAGTATTTAATTGATATTTTATTATAACATATTTTAAAAATAAATGCAATTATTTAATAAATAACGCTGATACAACTATAAATATTATAAGTAAAACCATCGCAATAAGACTTATTATTCTTAAGATATTAGATATTTTCATATTTTTTTCCTTTCGGTTACTGTTTTCTTTTTATTTTAAAAAGCTTTTCTAATTCCCACATTGCTCCGTTAATTATTTTCATTTCATATTTTGTATGTGACAGATATTTATTTTCTCCTATAGGAGTTTCGCAAAACTCGACATCCACATATGTATTATCTCCTTTTACGTTGAGTACAAAAGCAAATCTGTATATCCCGCACTCACTGAAAAGATTAAGAATTACTTCATCATTATTTTCTATCAAAAAATATTCCTTATTTTCACCAGCCCATAATTTTTCAATGTTAGGACAGGTTTTTAATTTTTTTAACCTGTATTCATATTCTTTTATATGTTCATATAAATTCATAATAACCCTCTCTTTATCAAGATATGAAGTTATTATATCATAGATATGAATACAAATCAAGCTTTCTGTATATTCTTAACCTTTTCCCTCAATTCCCGTCTTGTCTTAAGAAGTAATGATATTAACAGTTTATCATCATAAGTAAAATTAAATAAAGGAAATCTTCCTGAATCTACATATTTATTATAATTTTTACATAAAACCGCAAATTCAATATCATTCATTTCACGTACAGGAGTTACTATTTTACAGACAGGAATGATTCCTAAAATTTTCTTTTTCTGATAACCTTCAAGCTTTTCATAAGCCTTTTCAAGATATTCATTTGGTGCATATTCCTTTAAAATTTCATCAAGTTTAGACTTTGAGTCATAAACCTTATCTCTGTTATATTCCTTATTTTCAGCTAATTCTTTATGGATTTCACAGAAAAACCAGCCAAAAATAAATCCAGTAAAAATATATAACATTATTTTTCACCTCACTAACAGTAATTTTCTAAAAATGCTTTCATAACCAAAGTATAAGTTACTATCTTCAATTGTTATCTGAGTTTTCATCATTATAACCACAACCTTCTAAAATTGTTTTTCTGTAAAGCTTTTCCGAAAGCTTATATATTTTACCATCAGAAAGCTCAACTTCATATGTATGTCTTTCATAACCTAAAGGAAATGAAATATTTTCACCGCTATGTCTTATAGTATGTGTTTCACAGGCTTTCATAAATTCATTGTCATCCATTGCTACAAAAAAATCTTTTAAAGAAAACATGAATATTGAAAACATAACAACTAGAAATATGAAAGCAGGTAAAATTCTTCTCATAATACCCCCTTATAAATCAATATCAAGATTTTTATTATTATTTCTGTCAGGAACTTCCACACAATGCTCCTCTAATTTTTCAAGTACATCAAAAGTGGAAATATTTTTTGAAAATTTTCCATAATCATTTATATCTTCAAAAAGCATAGCAGCCAGTCCTTCCTTTAAATCATTTGAAGCAAGGCTGTTCTTATCAATATATTTTTCAATTTTATTAATAAGTTCGTCTGACATTACAAGTGAACCATTACGTTCTACAGTAAGTTCGTCAATAAATACCATATCGTCAATTACAGCCTCTATATCTGAATTAAATCCAGTTTCTATAAATTTATTATATAAATCCTTATCCTTTTCCCTGTCAAATGAAAATTCACGCCAGTTATTAAACTCACGTTCATAAATTTCAATCTTCTCAACAGTATTCTTAAAATTTACACCCTTCATCTGACCTAAATGTCTATCAGGAAGAAAAGTATTAAGGAACAGGTCGCCATTATCCTTTGTTCCAAGCCCCAACATCTGCACATTTTTATCTTTTCTTATTACAAGGGCTTTGCTGAATTTCATTGTACTTGTTCCGTTATTACTTGGATTATATTCAACAAGAGAGGCATTTTCAAGATTCTGTAAAAACGGCTTGACACTTCTTGCACGTTTCATTATCATTACAGGATTTTCCTTGTCACATACTGAAACAAGTCTTGCAATATCCTCATCAGACTTTCTTAGACCAATACCTATCATCTGATGTGCAGACAGTCTTTTATCAGTTGTATACTGTAGACCCATTAAGTGGGGGTAATTTACAGTGCGTAATCCCAGCTCAATCATATCACCCTTAGACGTTGTAATTCTTATGTTAGAATTATCATAATCATCAAACCATTGAATAGATTTTCTTATTTTATAATGATGTCCTGCTTTTTTAGGAAGTTTTGATGTGTCTTTTATCCTTCCAAATTTTTTACTCATTAATATCACCCTTTCAAGCCTAATGTAAATAATGCTTTTTTAGGTAAAGCTGTAATAACAGGAGTCAACATTATCAACTTCAAAGGAATCAGGAAAATCATCATATTCCTCTGTATCGTGATTGTAGATTCCAATTCTCAAAGGCTTCCTACCTTCCTTCAGCATTATTTTTCCATAGCTCATTATAACATATTCACCATTTATATACCTTATACACATTCTGGCATTTCCTTCCATAGCAGGTATATAGAGATTGACAGATGTTTCATCAATATATTTGTATGCACATTTCTTAAAATTCATAAGAACATCAAAAAGACTGTCAAGTACAAATATGTCATTCTCATCAGCCTCATAAATATCGTGAGTATACTCATATTCATCAAATGACAGAAGTGAAAATATAACATCCACATCAATATCAAAGTTTATAAAAAAATTTTCTCCGTCAACAGTCTTTGTGAGACCCCATATCCCGATTGTAACACCATCAAATTGCAGGAGTCTGTCAATTCTTTCAACAATATTCTGATTTTTTTCCATAATATTATTTTCCCTTTCCTTTAAGATTATTTAAAATTATATTTCAATTTCATTGTTTAAAGTTTTGGAATTATCTTCCTTTGCAATATCTTCAGCCACAACATCATTTTTAATAGTGTCAGTAAGCTTCGGATGTGTTTCATCATAATGTTTATGTGCAGTATCTCTGATATTCTGTATTACATCCATTTCAATTTTTTTATTTAGTCCTGATAACGTGTCAAATGCAAATACAGGACTTGTCTTTTTAATATGTTCAAATTCTTTTTCAACAATTATATTTTTCATTGTATTTAAAGCTTCTGTGAGACTTTCCTTATGTTCCTTGCTGTCAGAATATTTACCATCATACTCAGCAGGAGTTCTATAATCGTCAATTAAATTATCAAGTTTTGAAAAAGCTTCTATTTTGGCACGGTTTAATGAATTATTTTTAATATACTGGTCGTCTCCGATTGGAATATCGTCACCAGAATATATCTCACTAAGTTTTTCGTCCATATTTTCATATTTTCCTATGCTGTATTCAAAGTCACGCTCATAATCATTTTTTGAAGTAATTTCCTTTGCCGTATTAAAAATTTCCTGATAAATTTCATGTGCTTTTTCATAACCCTTAAATTTGTCACTTTCAGAAATAACTTTTTTTATACATTCCATATCTGTTTTACATCTCTTGGCTATTTCATTAAATCCCTCATTATTTTCAGTCATTTTATAACGTAGAACTTCAGAAGATAATGAATTATTAAGACCAAATGAATTTATGTCGTTAAACTCAACTGGTATAATATTATAATCGTTACATAAATCTTTATATCTTTCATTAAGTTTCTGAATTGCAATAATTTCATCACAATGTTCCTCAAACATTTTAACAATGAAGTTTTTCTGTTTATCAGTTAAAACATCGTATGTATAAAAATCTGGTTTTTCCTGTTTTTGTTCATAGTTCGCAGCTTCCTTCATTTCTTCAGGGGTAGGATAATCACTTTGTGGAGTTTCTACTTCAGGAGTTTCAACTTTCTTTTTAGTCTCTTCTTTATTGGAAAAATCTTTGTGAATATCAGGATTATTTCCGCCAACTGTCCTTTCCTCGTCCTTGTATCTTTGCATATCAACTTTTGCGGCACTGTATATGTATGTGGCACAGTCTTTTATTACTGAATCATTTGCAATATCATTTGTTAAAATCTTTCCTGTACCGTCAATACTAAGGTTGGACTTTGTGTTATTTTTTAAATCCTTTTCTGAAAAATCCCACTGTCTCATAACCTTATTTTCAAAAACTATATTACTTTCAAGCTCCCTGTTATTATCTTTTCCCGCAACATTTATTGAAGCTTTGCCGTCATATCCGTAAAATATAAGGTTATTTCTTAATACGTTTACCATAGGTGCTGCAAGTTCTGGTATGTTTGAATCAATTGAAATATCAATTTTATCAACATTAAGCTTATTTTCCTGTAGCACACTCATAACATCTGCTGGAGACTTTGTATTAAGAAGAGCCTTATACAAGTCAGTTTCTTTTCCGATAGTTTTACCATCATATTCAACACTTAATTTTTCAACAATACCGTTCTTGTTACGTGTAATATTTATGACAGGCACACCGTTATTTTTAGAAAATTCAACATCCACAGTGTTTCTTGTATTTCTTTTTGTAAGTCCTTCCTTATCAGCTTTCCTGTTACCACGTCTTTTTTTAAGGTTTTCATAATCCTTTTCTTTTTCAAGTGTCCTGTTTTTTAATTTTTCAATCTGTGTTTCAAAATAATTATCTTCCATTGAATATTTTTTATTCTTAGCCCAATCTGAAATTTTATCAAGAGTTCGTGTAAAATTACGCATAAGACTTTTTCTTCTTGACTCACCATATAATTTTTCTTCCTCAAGCACTTTTTTATTACGTTCAAGATTTATAACGTGATTTTCAAAGGCATTTCTTGCATATCCTGTAACACTTATCATATCACTTGCAAAATTGATATCCTCATTATCTATTACGGACGCATTAAGATTAAATTTTATTTTTTTGTCCTTGTCTTCAGCATTTTTATCGTATGTACATTCTGCCAGTACTGTTTCGTCCCTTTCAATAAACAATCTGGGATTTTCCATATTCCCGTTTACAGAATTAAAATAATAGTGATTGCCCTCATCTCCAATTCTGTAACGTATATCTGGAGAAACGCCTGTAAGTTCACCTGAAAGCTCAACAAGTCTTTCAAACTCTTCATAATGTTCCACTAAATCCATATCATCAGTTCCGTTTATATGGATTTTTTCTATATTAAATCCTGAATCAACGAAAAATTTAGCAAAATCATAACTGCTGTTTTTTTCTTCATCCTGTCCAGTCTGTCTGTATTACCTTAAGATTCCTTTCAGGATTATTGTATGAATATGTAACTTTCATAAACAAACACCTTGCCTTTCATAAAATTTATGTTAATATTATAACATATTTTTTAATCTAAGAAAAGCAAGGCAAAATATTTTAGTTTTTAATAAACAGATAGTCTGAAACTGTATTCATCTGTATATCAGAATCCTTTAAATTAAAGTTTTCAATATCTTTTGCGACTTCCGCACGTTCTGACAGAACTGCATAAATTCTTTCGTCAATACTATCTTCTGCACATAAATGATATACAGTAACTTTTTTCTTCTGTCCGTTACGGTATGCACGACCAAGACTCTGTTCATACTGTCCGTATTTATAGTCGGGACTTAAATATATTACTTCGTTACAGTACTGTAAGTTAAGTGCCGCTCCACCTTTCATAATCTGTACAAATATGACTTTCTGTCTTTTATCTTCAATTGCACTTTTAGTGTCAGGTAGATTATCTACTGTGTATACTGCCAAAGTTTCTTTTTTATTATGATTTTCTATCATTTCCTCTAAAAGTTTAAGTTCAGCCTTATAATTATAAAAAACGATTATGTTATTATCAGTATCATTAATAAAATCATCTATCCATTCAATCTTGTCTTCAAGTGCCGAATATAATCTCATCCCGTAACTTAATTTTGCAATACTGTCCATATATGATAACGGTATTCCAGTGTTCAGTTTCGTAAAACCTTTTTCAGGCTCTTTTATTAAAAAGTTTGTAACAGATGTTATACTTTCAAAAATATCTGACGGAGTACCGCTATGTTCAAATTTAATTAAAGCTTTTGCCGCTTTTTCAAGATGTTTATACTCACTACTCTGATTAAATAAAACTTTTCTCACAATCATATCAGGTAAGTCAAGACATTCATCTTTTTTAAGAGGATAACTTGCAAAGGAAGTAAACATTTTCTTCATAATTTCTTCCCCTTCTTCACGCCATCCGCATAATACATCATATGTCTGTTTATTATATTTATTTTTAACAGGTTTAAATACCCCATATTTCTGTCTGAAGCTCCAATGTACGGAATATGGCATTTTTTCAAACATGGCGAAATAGTTGAACATATCCTCATACCCTTGAGGAACAGGAGTTGCCGATAAAAGAATAAATCCTGCACACTGCTGTGCAAGTCTTAAAGCTCCTTCACCCTGCTGGCTCTGTCCATTTTTGACATTGTGGCACTCGTCAATTATTATGAAATATTCACTCCATTTTGCAGGAGAAACGGGTAAATTTCTAATTTTTCCATATGTAATAGTTTCATACTCTATATGAATACCATAATGAAGTTCCATCTGACGTATTTCATAGTCCCAACCAAGTTCCTTTATCTTTGATTTTGGACATATAATAAGAAGTTTAACAGTTTTTTCTGAAAATCATATAAAAATGATTTTTCTAACATATCCTTTTTAAAAGGGACTATATCCCTCATTATGTCTTCATTAGCAAATCTTTTCTTTAATTTGTTTTGAGTCATCTTAGTATTCCTTTCTTTCCACAGATAAATTTTCAAGTATTTCAACAACAGCCTTTTTTAAAAAAATTTCATTCTGAATAAGTTCTTTTTTTATATCCGTTATATCTTCAAGCGGATTATAAACACCAACCGCATTTGTAGGAGAGTCTGGATATTTTTCCGCAATATCTTTACAATTCTGCATAAATAAATTATTATATGTGGATTGTATTTTATAAGATATATAGGAGCTGATGGCTGCAAGTATCAGAACACCTATAAAAAATGTTGATATAGGTGTAGATATAAAAATATTCAGTGTACACATTAAAAAGAAAAATAAACCATACAAAATTCTTAAAATTCTCGTACTTTTTATAACCTCGTCAAAAGAGAGTATATCATTGTTTAAAAACTCTATGTATCTATCTATCTTGTTAGAAAGGTGTGAAATTATATTATTGTCTATTTTACCAGCTGAATTAATATTTTTACTTATATCTGTAATAATTTCCATAATATTTTTAAGACCATCAATAGTCTCAAAATGATTTTTCATATAATTCTTATATTTTTTTATTTCTTTAAAAAACAACTTATATCACTCACCTTCGTTTTCGTTTATAAAGTCCCATATTTTTTCCATATCTGAAATATTATCGTATAATGAAAGTTCATTTAACGGTAATTCCCCATCATACTTCATAAAAACTTCAGTAATTCTTCTTTCCATTTTTTCCATATTGTTTACTGAAAGATATTTGACTATAAAATATTCAAGTATTGAAAAAAATACAATAACGAAAATGCTTACAGTGTTAAGCTCTGATTTTTTATAAAAATAAACAATATTCAGAACAGGAAAAAGAACCGTTATTGTAATTGAAAAATAAAACATCCTTAATATAAGAGGAATGACTTTATGTTCAATAAGTAAATATTCAGAAAACCTGTCAAGTATCTTTTTCATTTCAGCGTCTTCTTTCCTGTCAAGAATACTGTAAGCAACTTCAAGGTTTTCGCTAAGACCTTTATGTACTTTCCTAATGCTTCTAAGTGCTTTTATTATTCCTATCATACTTTAACCAACTCCAATATAAATTTATATTATAATTATATCATAAAAGATAAATAAAGTCAAGCATAAATAAAAAACCACGCAATTAAGCGTGGTTAAAGTCAATAGATATAAAATGATATTAGATTAATAAGTAATTATATCATATTCATTAAAAAATATCAAGTATATAAAACTATTTTTTGTTCATTTTAAAAGAATCCAATAGCTTATGAATATCTGCAATAAATCTTGATGGTATAACATCTACAGTTTTTCTCATTACCTTTTTCTTTAAAGGTACATATAATGTAAGACTTTCCATTGCTCTTGTGATTATTACATAAAATAATCTACGTTCTTCCTCAATACGTTCCCTTATTTCTTCTTCCCTTGACTTATAGTTTGTGGCAAATTCATTTATGATGTTATCCTTAATCATTGGAAAAACATCATCAGTAACATTAAGTACATGTACATTTTTAAATTCAAGCCCTTTTGCACGGTGTCCAGTAAGAAGTTTAACATCATCTGAATCTCCTGAAAACTCAAAAGACTCAACAAGTTTAACAAATTCACGAAAACCTTTAAATTCCACTTTTCTTTTAAGAGCCTCATCAATAGAATTTAAGAATTTTTCAAGGTCGGCAGAAGTCATATATCTGTCTTCCTTCCTATATAGAAGTCCACATTTTTTATAACTTTTTTCATTTATAAGGTCTGCTGTTTCACATATGTCAATAATAACATCTTTAACGTTCTTGTCCGTTATTTCAACATATTTATCACGTAACTTCCATAACAGTTCACCAAGTTCAGTAAACTCTTCACCTTTAGTTAGTAACCATCTGAGTGTATCATTTTTTGTAACGGAATCATATATTTCCTCAGCATTTTCATACATAAGTCCAAAATACCTTCCAATCATATCATAAGTGGATAAACTGTCAAGCTTATTTTCCATAAACATTATATGCTCGAAAATGTGAATTACGTGTATCATATCCGTATATGACTGGGAATATATCTTAAAAGGTATATTTTTATTCCTTAGTACCTTTGATACAGCTGTAAGCTCCCAGTTAGTACGTGCAATTATACAGTTATCTTTATATGCACCGCCGTTTTTTACATTATCTTCAATTGTATTGGCAACCATTTCATATAAGTCCTGTGAATATTCTCCTAATTCAACGTTTATACCACCTAATTTTTCCTTGTTTGCATTTAAAGGTTCTGATTTTATTTCAGAATTTTCAAGCAGGGTATTTGCAACTTCAATAATATTTTCACCGCTTCTGTAATTTTCATTAACATCTATGACTTCGCTTTCAGGAAAATGTTCAGTGAAGTTAGCCATAATCTCAAGCTCACTTCCGTTAAAACCATAAATGCTCTGGTTCATATCCCCAACAACAAAAAGATTTCCATTATCTCTTGTAAGTTTTTTAATTATTTCAAACTGTACACGGTTTACATCCTGAAACTCATCCACTACAATATACTTATAAGTATTTCTGACATCACTTAATATTTTTTCATCATCAAGTAATTCATTTAAAATATTTAAAGCTCCGTCAAAGGAAATACGTTTTATCTTTTTAAGAAATTCAATGTATTTTTTATAATATTCCTGAATTTCTTCAGTAAAATCCGAAAGTTCCCGTCTACCACCTTCAATTTCACCTATACAACGCATAACATTCATTGCGTTAAATCTGTCAAGCTTAGTTGAAACTTCAAGTGCTTTCTGACATAAATCCGTCACACCCCACATTAATGACTGTCCATCAGGTAAATATCTGTCAATTATTGTTTTGGCAAAAACGTGTATAGTGCTTATATGGCTGTTTACACCTTTACCGCATATGAGTTCTATCCGTTTTTTCATTTCGTCTGCCGCTGTATTTGTATAAGTTATTGCAAGAATCTGTTCAGACGGAATCTTTAAATTCTTAATCATATTTGCTATTCTATGTGCAACGACAGTTGTTTTTCCTGTTCCAGCACCACTTGATACATTATAAATTCCTTCAACTGACTCAACAGCCCTCTCCTGTTTTTCATTTAATTCCATAATTATTTCCTTTCTTTTTCCTTACATATTATATGTTTT
>QWBZ01000132.1_pt1 | contig 29096 bp, 22 predicted proteins | sample 1972441 | NCBI WGS metagenome assembly QWBZ01 (sample SAMN09866721, study PRJNA288562) | Human oral metagenome isolate term6_saliva, whole genome shotgun sequencing... | isolation source: mouth | host: Homo sapiens | place: USA: California
GATTCGAACCTTTTATATCAAATCATATCAATTCTTTCAGAAAAAGTGACTCAACCCCTAATTTTGAGTTATAGGTAAGAGTTGTTTTGCATTTTATGGACCAGTAAGACAAGATAGCTATAACATAAACACATTGTCCCCTACTTGCCGTATTTTTCCTCTTATAGTGTGACACGCCCTAATAGAAGTATCGTTTCACTTCATGCATTCACTTGTCTTGTTTCTATTTTCCTTTGCAAAGTTAGCAAGGTTGATAGAACACAAAGTACCACTTCATTATTTCACAAGATTCTAACAGCAGCCTTCCGCAAATCATAGATTTGGGTTTTCCATTAGAATATAGTGAAATTACTTTGTTTATCTACCTAATAACCTTGCAACTTATCTGCACGTAAAATTTGAAACCCGACAGTGATGCTGCAAAAGCAGTTGAACGAAAGGGAAATGTATCATTTAAGAACAATTGGATATGACAAACAATTATGCGATTTTTGTAAGTTTAGGATTTAGTAAGGAAGACTATAAGTTTGAGAACTTTAAATCTAACTTTGGTTACGATTGGACGAAAGAAGATTTAGAAGAGGCTTTAGAGTATGCAGCTCTTAATTCTCATAATGTAAGAAATTGCCTAATGGAAATCCTTTGGCTGAAAGTAGTTTACGAATATGTCGATAGCAAAGGATGTGATAGAGAGCAATTTGATAGCTATATTAACGGCTCACTTGATACACACTTTTATTACAACGGAACAGAGGTTAACTCTGAAGAAGATATTAAAGAACTTATTGATAATGAGTAATCAACTATAATACTTTAATTATGGAAAATCTTTTTGAAACATTGGTAGATAGACTTCGCAAAGGAATTGTTTCTTTTGTCTATAGAAAGAAAGATGGAACAGAGCGTCACGCTTGCGGAACATTGTATGGTATAGGACACACAATAAAAGGCAACAAAAAGCACCAACAATGCAAATATACACTTGCTTACTATGATGTTGATTGTAAGGGTTGGAGGTCGTTTGTCATAGATAATCTTGTCGAGGTAGGTGAACTCCGTAAAGGAACAATAGAAGAGCATCATGATATTTGTCTTGCACTTGTTGTCAAACTAAAAGAGAAGATGAAGAAAGAGGGTGTTACCGCTTTCGCTTATCGTAAAACAGATGGCTCTATAAGACACGCACACGGCATCCTTTCGGATAATATAGACATTATATGTATTTCATTTTACCTTAATTTTTGAAAATATACCATATAACTTTTGGCTGATAGGCAGTCCATTACCTCCTGGATGTCATTGTACTCTGGGGCACCAAGCCTTGCCTGGCATACATTGACAATTTCCAAGGCCATGTCGGCAGATACAAGGCGTGAATCATTCTTAAAATCTGAGACGAATATGTCCCTAATGGCATTCAGATGTGCTGTATCGAACTCATCGAACGCCACTGCTCCCTTCTTACGAACGGTAAGTTCCACCTCATAACCATCCGGTCTCTCTGCCTTGAAGGAGACCATTGCGGCACCTGTGGATTTGCATTGTTTCAACAATGTTTTGACTATTTCTTCCATTGTAATTCTATTCTTTCAAAATTATTAAACTCTTATAACTCAAACTGCACATGGAAATGATACTCGTTGCACAGGCAGGTGATCTGTCTTACAGTAAAAGTATTTGTAACTCGATGTGTACCAATTTGTTTTGGTTGAAACGATAGAAAAGTGATTGTGTGGACTCTGTGGAGGATAAAAACGATGAACATTTAATGTATTTAACTTTTGTAAACCTCAAAATGTAACAGAATGTGCAATGATTCCGTATAATTTGGCTAAAATCCATTTTTGAGAGCATGATAATGTCTCAAAATGTGGAAACGACAAATAAAATTTTATGGAATTGCTATTTTAATGGCAAGAAATGACCCTTTTTCTGCCAAGAAAACTTAATTTCAAGGAAAAAAATATTGTTATTTGAAAGAAAATTACTATTTTTGCAGTCGGAAATATTTGCAGTTATTCCGACCAAAATCAAACCAATATCTATATGCAAGACGCTGTAGTTAACAAGATTAAGAGCAAGATTGCTCATGGTAAGTTTGGAGAGGTTTACTTCGTGTCGTCCTTTCCACAATATGATGTGGAGTATGTCACCAAACTGTTGGCAATCTTTGAGCGTGAAGGGCTCATCAGCCGTATAGCAAAGGGGGTCTATGTCAAGGCACGTAAGACTCGCTTCGGTGTCCTATATCCTTCTGCCTTTGAACTGGTGACAGAGATTGCCAAAAGAGATAAAGCAGTAATCATTCCTACGGGAGCCACTGCCGCAAATCGTCTCGGTTTCTCTACCCAGGTTCCCATGAACACAAGTTTCCTGACTACCGGCTCTGGCAGGAAATTGAGTCTTGGAAATAGGACTGTTACCTTAAAACATGGAGCTCCAAGGAATTTTGCCTTTCGAGGGAAGTTGATGCAAGAACTGGTACAAGCATTACGTAGCATCGGCGAAAACAACATCACAAAAGAAGATGAAGGGCAGATTGCAAAGCTACTTGCAGAAACTCCAGAAAAAGACACAATAGAACATGATTTGCTTTTGGCTCCTGTTTGGATGAGACAAATAATCAAAAGAAACATTAAAGGACAAGACAATGAGTAAATGGATAGACTTCTCAAGAGATGAGCGTAGAGCAATGATACAAGCCGTCAGTCAAGCAAAGCAGATAGATGAAGCCTCTGCTGAAAAGGACTGGTGGGTAACCGCTGTTCTTTATGCCATGTTTCATACCAGCATTAGCGAATACCTATTGTTCAAAGGTGGTACAAGCCTTAGTAAAGGATGGAACATTATCAACCGATTCAGTGAGGACATAGACTTGGCTCTGAGCCGTGACTATTTCTTGAATGTGAAGAAACTATCATGTGCCAGTTGTACCTCTAACACGCAGATACATAATCTCCGTGAAAAAGGACAGGACTTTCTTCTTGGAGAGTTTAAATTGGAGTTGGATAATAAGCTAAAGGCTTTAGGACTTGACGTGACCGTACTTGGCGACAATGAAGTATTGGATGAAAACGGCGAACCGAGAAAAGTCCCTCATGATAAAGATCCGTCTGTTCTTTACATTCAATACCCATCGCTTTATAATAACCAAGCCTCATATGCTGTGCCTACTATCAAAATAGAGATTAGCGTATTGTCCATGTCGGAGCCATTTGAAATGAGACGTATATCATCGTTGGTGGAACAAGTCTTCGATGGGGAAGATGTGGATACAGATTTCGTTCAAACTATCCGTACCGTCAGCCCTGCAAGGACTTTTCTTGAAAAGGCCTTCTTGTTATGCGAGGAATATCAAAAGGATAAGCCGAGGACACATCGCATGACTCGCCATTTCTACGATTTGGAAAAACTCATGCACACTCCTTACGCAGAGATGGCACTCAAAAATGTAGCTCTCTATACTGAGATTGTGGAGCATAGACGCAAGTTCTATCATGTAGGCTATGTGGATTATGACAAGGAACTACCAGCCAACATTCAGATTGTACCAAATGAAGAACTGGTGTCAGCGTATGAAACGGACTACAACGAAATGAAAGAGAGCTTCATATATGGAGAGCCTCTTGATTTCAAGGAACTCATGCATCGAATTAATTTACTCCAAGAACGTTTCTGGAAGATTATATCTTAGAATCAAAGATGCATCGTTGTTTGTGGTATAATAGATATGACTGTCCTATACAGGCAAGAAACATGATTGCATGATATAAAAAAGAGTAAAGAAAAATAGAATTTCATAACAATATGGCTTCGGATTCAATAGTTGAGTTAACCGTTGGTGATGTAGTGAAGGCAACGGTGAAGAATATACTTAAAGACTATGCGATAGTGTCTTTCGGTAACATTATGGCTTACTTGCCATCATCTGAGTATTCTTGGGGAAGAGATAATAACCTTAAGAATAAATTAAAGTTGGGTACGGAATTGAACGTTGTTGTTGTACAGATAACAGACAAAGGTGTTATGGTGAGTGTTAAAAGGATGTCTAAAGATCCATGGCTTAATGTTGAAACTCTGTATCAAGTCAATCAACAAGCCAAAGGAAAAATAACGAAAATACTGAATTTCGGAGCTTTTGTTGAATTACCAAGTGGAATTCAAGGCCTTCTTCACAAAAAAGAAATGTCTCCAGATGGTATGAGAGAACCAAGTGAAATTGTATTGGAAGGTCAAGAAATTGATGTCATAATTACTTCTATAGAAAAAGCTAATCGAAAAATATCGTTCTCAATCAAGCCTTTGTTGAATTAATCCTTTGAAGACTAATGAAGCAGAATCTACATATTCAATCGGAATTGATACTGAATCATATCGAGCTGACAGACTTGGATTTGTCGGAACTTCCACCATATCCGATAATAGAGGATAAAAAAGTTCAACCGAGATTTGTTGGAATAGTGTGCAGATGCCGTTCTTTGGATAACTATGCATTTGTAGTAACCAATATGTACGGTTTTAATAAGACCTCAACTCCATATTCTCCAGTTCAACTATATTTGGAAAAAAGCCAGTGGAAGGACACTGCATATTTGAAAGAGGATATGTGGATTACCTTTGAGCTCAAAAAACAGCCCAATCGAGATAGACATGCAGCAATTAATGCAAAATGTCTATCATTAACAAGTGAGGATTATAATATTTGCAGGAATTATATAGGTCGTTATGATAAGATATACGGAACTGTTAATGCTAAGCGATTCAGTGAGTCTATACTCTCTGTTTTAGTAGAGAAGTTTTATAGAAAAGCAGAAGGACGGCTGTTAATACTAAATGATATCTATCAAAGAAAATCGCTTGACCCTAAGGAATGGGAACTTTTGTTATCAAATTTGACAACAGAGGAGCGTGATTCTTTTACTTTTAGAACCGACATAATTGAACCTTCTGCTGTACTTCGGGTGTACTTGTACAAGTACCTAAACTCAATCGATTGGATTAAACATTCAAGTGTCATTGATGCCCTCATGTCCAATATAAGCTCAGCTCATACCATTGAGTTGTTGATGGATAGTTTTACATCTGATGCTGAGAAAATGGACTGGATTGATTATGTGATTAATAGCGGAAATACCTCTGATAAGCTGTTTGCAGAACTGTATTTAATGACAAATTGTATTGACATATTTAATAAAATTGTTGACAAAGGAAGTGTTTCAGCGGTAATATCAAATGATAAAGAGAAAGTAAAGGATTATCTTCGTTTTTGTATGTCAATCTTGGGTAAATCAGAACTAGACTCAATTGTTGACACTTTCGATGCAGAAGTTTTTTGCGAAGCCCTAAAGCTCATGAAAGAAGATGAGTGTTTGGAATTTGTATGTGGTCTTACTGATGGGAGAGCATCTAAACTCGCTTCTGATAATCGTTTTGAAGATTTAGATCTGAAAAACAGACTAATGTCATTAGAGGCAGGTAGACGTATTCTTTTAAATAATCTATATGAAAGAAAATCAAATGATTATAAGGAATGGGATAACTATTTATCTCATTTAAGCGAAAGTGAACTTAAATCATTTGTATTAGATACGAAGTGTATTAAACCAACAGCAGAACTAAGGTTCTGTCTCTTCAAATACACAAAATTGTTAGATTGGCTCAAACATCCAAGTGTTATTTCTATGATTGGCAAAGAAAATAGTGAATCGGAAATAACCCTTAAACAACTTATAGATAGTTTCGATAATGAAATTGAGCGGAACGAATGGGTAGTTTATGCAAAGGATAGTTCCATTTCCAATGAACCCCTAAGACTAAAACTATTTTATTTAACTGAAAGTATTGATGTTTATCATGCAATAGAGAATAAATCTACCATTATAGAACACATGAACGAAGCAGGAGTTCTTGAAGTTAAGAAATTCCTGAAATTTTGCTATATTAATCTGGATGATGTTGATTTTGATGCTGTAATTAATGGCTTGACATATGAAAAACTTCTTGGTGGCTTAAAAAAGATGTCCTCAGACGATAGCTACCAGTTCGTTTGTCGTTTGCCAGAAGAAAAAGCAATAGAAATAGTCACGAGTGAGGATTTCAAAGGAAGTAAACTGTTTACATCTTATATTGGTCAGAAATGGAACACAATTAAGGGAAATATGCCGTATTGTGTCTTTGATCTTGAATCCGATGGTGAAACTATAAGGGAATTCGCTTTCTTCACCGAGGATAATATGAGACCATACACAGGCGAGGACCAAATAAATTCGTTATTCAGAAAACTGAAAAAATCTCCTATTGTTGTAGGTCATAATATTAAACTGTGGGATTTGCCAATTCTTAACAAAAAGGGGTTGCATATTCCAGAAACTACTTTTGTATGGGACACTCTTGAAATTGAAATACTGCTAAATCCATGTAGATATGCATATTCTTTGCATACAGAGCACAATGCAGAAGCTGATACAAAATTAACCAACGAACTGTTTTGGAATCAACTTTACAGATTATCCACAGATGAGCACTTAGTTGAACAACTGCGGGATGTTCTCCCTGATAATATTGGGACGATAATCAGTTCATTGCGTGTCAATTATTTTTCAGAATACTTCAGAACTACTGCCAATCTTGAACGTCAATTTTTCCAAGAGTTACGTCCAATATCAGACGAATTAGTAGAGAACCTAAACCAAATTTCAGAAATACCAGAGACAGAGGCAACGTTGTTAATTGCCCCAAGTAATTTGTGGTCACGTCTGGCTCAATATATTCCATTGTCATTTCCTGGCTCCAAAACTGGTGCTGAATATAAGAGTATAGACATCAATGTTCTTAAGGAAAAACAATTTAAGGATGTTATTAAACAATGTATTCTTGAACGTTTTTGCGTAGTTTCACGTACTCCCGTACTTGAAAATTTAGCTCAATATCTTCGAGTTATTGATACAGAAAGCAATAAATTATCATTTACAGAGGAGGAGTTACAAGACTATTTACACTACTATGATAGTCATATTGATTGTATAGATGTCACTTCGTTCGAGGATGAAAATATCCTATCTAAGGATTATAAACATATTTTTATTATTGGCACGGAATTAGAAGACAGAGTTCATAAATGCAAGGTATGCGACAATAAAACATTTGCTGATTTGATAGCATGTGGAAGTAAGCTTCCTTTCACTATGGCTTCAACAAATTTTGCCCCAGTCAAAGGTGACGAGATTAGAAAACTCGGCATAACAAAGCCCGCTCTTGCTGCAAACATTTGGGCGGAGAGAGAACGAAATGGGCAGTTCGCTTTTTATTTAAATTATCAATATCAAGCATACAGAAAGCAATTTCTAAATCACTTCAGACTTAAACCGCAAGTACTGAAGTGGACGTTTTCTGGTAAAGATTATGGGCATATTAACTTGACTCAGGTTAGTAGAAACCGTACTGCTGATATGGTGATGCGTGTTAACAGTTCTACAACTCAAAGAAGTAAGTATTGGTTGTTCCAAATCGCTTTATTGAACAAAATACATGAAACTAATATAAGTCTACCTATAGTATATGTTATTAACGATAAGAAAGAAATTGAGAAATTAACAGAATATGCAATTTCTCAATGTTACTTTATCCCATCAAATGGAAATGGATTCCGCAAACTCGAATATATTGGCAACCATCCCAATGGAATGGTAATAATTACAAAGCAAGAGTTTATTGATGGTGTGGGGTCATATAGAACAGATAAACCGTATTGTTATGTCTGGGATAATATGGACATTGATAGGTACATGTTAATGTGGGATAAACTTCCCTTTGATGATGATTTGGAAGAAGATGCGGATGATGAGCGTGACGATAAAGTTCATCATACAACACCACGTCAATGTATTCATGCAGCATGGCCTATTTATGAGCATTATTGTTCATTAGTAATGGCAAATAGTGAGGCTACACAGTTTTATATCATAGATCCGCATTTTGATGACTATGAAGATATAGCAAATAGCTGCCAAGCCCAATCCTTTAAGGTGGATTTATGGGAAAAAGATACTGATTACAATGAAGCTCTTGACAACTCAGGTCAATATTTTGATGATAGTAGAGGCAAAGAAGAGGATATAGACACCAAAACTGCTATTGAGTTGATCCGCAAGCACTTTATTGGTGATTATCAATGGAAACCCACACAAGAAGAAGTCCTTCCGTTTATGTGGGAGAGGAGAGGAGACTGTATTGTCTCAATGCCGACAGGTGAAGGAAAATCAGTATGTTTCCAAGGCCCGGCACTTTACAGAGCTTCAATTACGAAAAAACTATCCTTGGTTATAACACCTTTAAGGGCTTTAATGCAAGACCAGGTAGAAGAACTACATAAAAAAGGGTTTGCAACTAACGTAGATTATCTTAGTGGTGACCGTCAGCGTCCAGAGGTTGAAAACATTTACCGCAAAATACGCTCCGGTGAAATCGCTCTGTTGTATATCACTCCGGAAAGATTCCGTGTTAAGTCATTTATGAATGTCCTGTTCCAACGTTTGGAAATGGATGGCGGTCTGGAGTATATCATTTTTGATGAAGCTCATTGTATTTCACAATGGGGACAGGAATTTCGCCCTGATTACCGAAATGCCGTTCTAACTTGTATTGAACTAAGAAAGCAATTTGATTTTATGTTCGCTTTGTTTTCTGCTACAGTTACAACTCAGGTAGAATCTGATATACGTTCTTTCTTGCCCGATATTCAAAGATTGGGACAAACGGCGGAGGATTATAATCCGATACGTCAACATATAGGAATTTCATTTTCTTTAACCGAGCATGAGGATGATGCAAGAATTAGTGAGATTGTACAATTTATAGAGGACAAGCAGATAGATTTCTCATTGAGTTGTATGATTGTTTTCTGCCGTACTCATAGACAATGTGAGGAAACTGCAGATGCATTGTCTGAATTGGCATCAAAATCTTCTCCTGATAGTATTTTGAACAATTGTATAGATAAAATTGGTTTTTATCATGCAGGTCTTGATGCTGATTTACGAAATGATGTTTACGAACAATTTAAGCGAAAAGAAGGCGTAGACCCATTATATATTCTTTGTGCAACAAAGGCATTTGGTATGGGAATGGATATACCTAATGTCCATTATGTAGTACATTACAGTCCTCCTTCTGTATTGGAAGATTATTTACAGGAAGTGGGCCGTGCCGGACGTGATGAAAAACAATACAAATTGGCATTCGAGGATGGAAAGGATAAAATTCCAGCCCTGTGTTTAACGTCTAAAGAAGATTTTAGGAAACTAAAGGAACTGCTTGTCAAAAGTCAGATGAGTTGGTCTAACTTGACTGATGCTAAAGATAAGATTGTGGAATTCATAAAGCGTTTCCAAACGATTGAGCAAACAAAAAACTCCCCAATTGTAGTTCCTTTTAGCGTTTGGGTAAAAAATGCAGAAGACTTTAATGATACCACTGCATCAAGATTGGCTTTCCATTGGTTAGATCATATCGGATATATTAAGCAACGCTATCTGTCACAGGCATGTCTTGACATTACTGTTAATGACAATGATGGTAAGTCGTCTTCATTAAAACGGAATCCTGTTTATCTATATTTGGAAAAGAATGCTCAGATAAACGGAGAACGTTCACTTGTGTCTATGAATGATATGAGAAACTGTTTACGTATGTCTATGCCAAAGATTATGAACCAAATAATCTTATGCATGGAAAGTGGCTTATTGGAACTAAATGAGACTATGAATTGTAAACTTGTTCCTCGTCGATTCTGCGAAGCCAATTTTATGGTTAATCATGATAGAAATGATTTCGCTTTACACATCGTTTTTGAAGGTTTGAGGAATCTTCTTTCAGATTGCAAACAAGGTAAAGTTAGAATAATTGGCCAAAATGAACGTGAACACATATATAAACATTTGATGGATGATGTAATATATGATGATATCTTTGAAGATAATGGTGTAAAATATATGCCTTGGAAAGCCGAAGTGGATAATCCTCCAAGGCTGGCAGTTACTAAATTTGATACTTTCAAAAAGAATATTTTAACACGCATGGGTTCTCAGATGTTTATTCTATTAAATTATCTCCCCATGGTTAACTATAAAGTCGAGAATCTTGATGATGATGTAATATGCCAAATCAAACTTAAAAACGGAGAATGGCAAAACTATCTTGAACAGTTAGAGAGGGATTGCCTTATTATGATAAAATATGTTGTAGAAAAGCCAGAAGAGTTCTGTTGGGCTAAAGTAATTATAGACCTTGGGTGGACTAAAAAAGGATATAGATATTTTGAAGATCTTCTCTCTATTCTTTACCATCTTGCATATGTTGAACATTCTCCACTAGTAAAAAGTGGAATAGAGGTTCTTGCAACGGAATTAACTGAATCTGAAATACAAGATGGATTATCAGAGGACACCAACATGTTTGCATTTCGTAAAGAATTTGATGACAATGAGAAAATAAAGAAAGTTCGCCTCTCTTGTATGGACATTTTTACAAATGTCGATGCAAAAGAACAAGGTACTTATATTCAACGATATTTCCAGAGTAAGGACTATGAGGACTATTTGAGCTTAGCCGGAGATTATGTCCCCGAAGGCTCAGACATAATGTCTGAGTTGACAGAAGAAGCTCTAAAAGCAGAAGAATCGAAGTTGGATAATAACGAAGAACAAAAATGTATATATGAGCAACTCACTAATAAGGATGTTAATGTTATGGCTGGACCTGGGGCTGGTAAAACTCATGTCCTTACCTTGCGATGCGCGAGACTCATTTATAAAGAACATGTAGATCCATCCCACTTGCTTGTACTAGCATATAATAGAGCTGTTGTCGTTGAACTGCGTAATCGCTTGAATAGCTTATTTACAAAGTTAGGAATGAGCAGAATTGCGCATCAACTTAATGTGTACACATTCCACGCATTGGCAAAGAAATGTTTAGGGAAAAAACTTGATAACATATCTACTGAAATGTGGGAATATGAGTTCTATAATTATTTAACTAAACACGTAAGGGATTTTAAGGCTCGTTTCCCTAACATCGAATATGTTTTAGTGGACGAATTCCAAGATATCACAACTGTCCGCTTGGACTCCCTGCTTCGTATTCATCGTATATTCAGAGATGCTAAGTTCTTTACTATCGGAGATATAAATCAAAGTATTTATGGATTTGATAGAGTTCCAAAAGATAATTTTGGCAGAAAACTCATGCTTCAACCTGAACAGTATGCAGAAATACTGGATCCAAGGCCATATTATCATAAACTGGATAGTGAAATACATCCTGTGCAGCTGTCAATGTTTACAAATTATAGATCATATCAAAAGATTTTGGATAAAGCTTCTGAGTTCATACAAGAAGGTAATATGCCAGTTTCTGCACAGTCTATAATGAAATATGAACCTACAGATCCTTATGTTGAGGAATATGACAATATCAGAGATAAAGGACATGTTTGGTTTAATGACATCATTAATGTGGTTAATTGGGCGAAGTCTCAGAATATCGAAGCTGACCAAATACACGATAATGATGCTCTAAAAAAAATACGCCATATAGATACTATTGCTGTGTTTTTTAGAACTAATAATGAAGTGTATCGTGGTTATTCCAAAATTAAAACTTCGCTTCCTGAAGATGTTAGAATTAGAATTCAAGGAGAAAGTCTGGGAGAGTTCTGGCGAGAAAGGGAAATTTATTATTTGATAGATACGCTTAATCGCTATCCAAATCAAAAGATTGATTTGCGCAATAATAAGACTGCCAACGGAATAAAGGAGTTCCTAAAAAAGAAAATGCAAGAAACTCCTTCATGGGATTCATATACATTAGATATTGCTTATACTCTGGTTCTGAACTACATGGACTCCATTCGTTCAGACTATGATTCGCATACATGGAAAGACTTGGCTGATTATATTGTAGATATTGCTAGCCGTGATGATGCTGGTCAAGTTTACAAAATATATGAGAATTATCGTAAACAGAGAATTCTTCAAGAGACACCATTGACAATCGTTTTAACAACAATGCACAAAGTAAAAGGACTGGAGTTTGATGTTGTTATAACGACGCCATCATTTGCAAGTTTGCCTTTACGTCCACATCGCGAATATGAAGAAGGTGAAAGTCCTAATGTAGATGATATAGCTGATATGGACGAAGAACGAAGACTAATGTTTGTCGCTTATACGCGTGCTAAAAAACGTTTGATTATATATAAAGCAGAACGTGAACGGGCCTTATCTCAAAGTTCTATTTATCTTGCGCCTGATTATCCTGCACTAAGATATACAGAGCCGAAACCGGGTCTGGATAAATATTACTTGTCATATACAGCCCAAAATAGAATCTTCGAGAATGTTGATTCATACGTTCTTAACCAGATAAAAAAAGATGATCCCGTTGAAATTGTAAGAGATCAATACGGCAATTATTTTATTGTTCATAAAGGTCATTACATAGGCCGTCTTTCAAGTCGGAGTACTATAAAGTATCGGGCAGAAGAGGACGGAAAGACATTATTGAAAGACTTTTTTGTCAGCAATGTTTTTGTGTGGACATATGAAGATACGCTTGCATCTGATAATGCAAATAATACGGATTTTGCTACCAGATGGTCATCTGCAGCAATACAACAAGGATATATTAATATAGTACAAATAGCAGGATTTGGTACACCAAATCCATAAAAAAGTATAAGATATGGAACAGATTAAAAATGATCTCCAGCATGTTTATGATCTTTCTGTTGAATCGTTCAACAAGAAAGAGTATTCTGCTTTTTTTCGTAATATCCGTCCTGGGATTGAGTATTTATCTCAATTTTTAATCTATGACTTCCTAGGTAATGAAGAAGAAGCTGAGGATTTGATAAATGGTGATACGTCTATTACTAAAAGTAGAGATGACAACTCATACTCTATTTCATCTTATCCAGCAAACTTCAAACCTACAGGAAGAGTATTCTGTGAGTTATTTCCGAAAGCCTACTTTTGTAAGCACCGAGACGTTACATCTAGGTATGCAAATGAAGAAAAGAAACGTATAAAACGAGGCTTGGATAGTTGTAGTGCCGAAATGTGTCGTTACTATAGCATCGCAAGCGAGATGGGTTCTCATGCAGGACGTTCAGCTATGGATGTTGAAGTTCAAGCTCGGGGATGCGCAGCATTCTTTATGGGTTTTTTGGATTATATTTCAAGTAATCGAATTACGAGTAATGCCGCGATAGCTTTTCTGGGAAAATTTGAAAAATTTGTTTTTGGCGATGTTGATAATACAAGTGATTATCAGATTCAAATAGACAATCTTATTAAAGAGTCAGAAGAAAAAGATGCTGCTTTGTTAACTGCGCAGAAGATGCAATTGGAAGCAGAGCAAAGTAAATTACTCGAAGAGCAAAGAACAACGGAAGTCGAGTTGCGCAATAGAGAGCTGGAGGATCAGATAAAACGGTTACAAGAATTATTAAACAACCAAACTGTAATAATTGATTCGCATGATGAAAATGCCGATGAAGAAGGTATAAATGATATGGAAGCTGTTGATGCTACTGGTAGTGAATCTACTGGAGGTACATATTCTGGACGTATTAATAGTAGCCATAATTTCAGACGAATTCTTCAAGGAGCAAATGATTGGGACGTTACAGAGGAAACAATGGATGACGACCAACTTGATTTAATTGAATATACAGATGATAAATCAATGTTAGTCGCTGGTTGCGCTGGTAGCGGAAAATCTGTAATAGCAATGCATAAGGCAGAACAATTACATAAAAAAGGGCAAGATGTTATTCTTATTGCCTATACAAGATCGCTTAGCCGTTTTATGAAAAATGGAAAAGCAGACTCTTCGTTTAGGTTTTTTCATCATCATCTATGGAAATATAAATTGAAAATGCCAAAGGCAGACTATATTATTGTTGACGAGATTCAGGATTTTACAAGAGAAGAAATACAGGAGTTTATTAATGCGACCAGAAAACATTTCTTGTTCTTTGGAGATACTGCTCAATCTATATATAGACAATATGGTAAACAAACCATGACAATTGCTCAGATCGCTGCTATGACGGGGCTAAATACGTTACAACTATTCAATAACTATCGCTTGCCTCGTCCTGTTGCGAAAATAACGCAAGACTATGTTGGTGTTGATGTTCAGGAGTATAAAGAAAAGGTGTATCAGAACAAGGAAACAGAACTACCACATTTAATTCATTTTGATAATGAACAGAAACAAATCGAAGCACTTTTAAGATTAGTAAAAGACAATGTAGGAAGAAACATTGGAATCTTGTTGCCTAATAATCCAGAGGTAATTCGAATAAGTCAAGAATTTATGGATAATGATGTTGAATGTGAGTTCAAATATAATAAGGGCGATAATGATTTCGACTATGTGGATAATTTGGACTTTAATACAGTTTTACCCAAAATATTAACCTATCATAGTGCTAAGGGACTTCAATTTGATATGGTAATCCTACCAATGTATAATGGCGCAAATGACGATGAATCGAGGAAGGCACTGTATGTTGCTATGACTCGTACTATGCACTCCTTATTTGTACTGTATTCCACACAATCCTTGCTGCCGCCTTTGGATAGGGTTCCTTCTCATCTGTATCTTAAGGAATAGGTAAGAAAGAGCAGTCATAAAGGACATCACTAAAAAGTGGTGTCCTTTCATTTATAATAGGGGATCAACATTGATTTCACGTGAGCATTTTACTGAAAAGACATTTTCAAACAAACTAAGAGTGGGTAAACGTCAATATTATTTCATTTCGTCAAACCAAATATCCATAAGATTCCAATTGCTATTTCAATGATGATGATGCCAATACTTGTAAACCATATTCCTGCCAACCAAAAGAAAACCTTCTTGGAGAAGTGAACACCCTCGGTTCGCCTCGTGATGTCTGCAATTTCTTTGCGCTGTCTTTCCAACAGAACGGCGACTTTAGCTCTGTGATTGTCCAAGAGGTCTGTCAATGCATTAATGGCATTATTATTACGTTCATCCAACTACTGTAGTCCTTCATCATTGATGCCGACTCTTATCTCGGCATTCTGCGCCTTAACGATGGCATTACAGATACAAGTTGTAATATTGTCCGCACTAGCGGTTGCTGCGTTCAATCCTTTGAGGACTATGGCACCGTTTGCCATAGCCTCGTTTATGGATTGTTTCTCTTCTTTCAAAGCATTAAGGCCTTCCTTTATCTCTTCCAAGGTGGCTGTCTGCTCGTTCTGAGCAGCAACCTTTTCCTCATCAGCCTTAATGGTCTGCATGAGGTCATGATACTTATCTTGTTTACTCATATTGATGGTTTTACTTGTATTGTTGATATTAATTCCGTTTTCTCACTCTGAGCATTGGCTTACAGAGCCAGTTTGCCTTCATGGCACAGCGCCTGGCCCTTTCCAGTTCGTCCTCGTCATCTCGTTTACCCCAGCCTGTGCCAGTGCCTCCACCGCCGCCACAGGATTCCGACATCTGCGTGGCGGCATCGACATAGTCCAGGAACAGCAGCATAGCCACTTTCAGAATGTCCTCATATGGGACATCACTATTTTCTGGAACCTCGATATTGCAGACAAGTTCTTTGTAAACATTCTCTGGTATGCTGAGCTGTTTCTCCTTACCATCAATAAGGAAAGTCTGTTCATAGCCAGTTGATGTGATAACTGGGTTGGATGGTACCATTGATTCTGTTTGTGTAGCTGTCGGTCTCTGTATAACAGGTTTCGTGCTGCCCACGGAAGATGGACTTTGTATAGCCACAGGCTTCTGGATTGGATGGAGTATTCTCCAAGTATCCTCTATCTTCGACGGCATCAGGTTTCTGCCAGTTCCGAGTTCCGAAGACTTGTAAGTGGAATTCCCCATCCTGATTGAGTAGCCCCGCACAACATTACCTTTGTCACGTTTCAACTTGACCTTGTAGCCTCGCTTGGTCAGCAAGGTCTCATAATCCGTCCAATTGAATTTTGACAGGGTTCTTAGTACATCCATACAATCATCTGTGATTTGATTGAGATGCTCCTCCCGTATCTCCATCGGGTCTTTCCAGCCGTGGCGAAGGTTGACGGCCTGGGCTGCAGCCACGGCTCGCTCTCCGATGAAGTGACAGTCATTGATGTTGCCGTCTTTGTCTATGCGGTTCACCACCAGATGCAGGTGTGGAATCCCAGACTTGGCATCATAGTGGAGGGCAGCGAAGTATTGCGAGTTCTTGATGTTTGTTGAAGTGATATTCTTGTGCTTGCCATCTGGCGTATTGGTCACCTAGTCAAGTTCATAAACAGGATTCTTGCCATAGGGAAAGAAAATCATGTGCTCCTTGGTCAAACACCTAATACCTTTCTTGTGCAAATTGTACAAGAGGTTCGCCCTCCGTCTTAAAATTTTATCCATTTGCTTGGATATATTCATTTAGTTCTTTGATGTAATTATTACGTTCCTCAAGTGATAGAAATGGCTCGCTATCTGCTCCATCGCAAGTAAAAGCAAATTTTAGTTTCTTACTTACTATGTCGCTGTATTCTTTGATTATTCGTAAGAACTCCTTTGCAGTAGTGACTACATCCTGCACAGGAACACAGAAAAAACATTTTTGTCCCCATGTTTCGAGATAAAACTTATTGTATTCATGGGAGTTGATTGATAATGTTATTTCAATAATAGTTTCTTTTGGTGGAAGTATGGTGCAACCATACTTCTTAAAGGAAAGTGCCAAAGAGGTAGGACTAAACGGTGGCACATAAACAATATCGTCTTCATTATCACGATGAAGACTATCGTAAAAATCATTATCAAAATAGGCATATAGATCTTCCAAATATACGGTTTCTCCTTCATGAACAAAGTTGCAGCCCATACAACTGAAAGTTTCAGTACATACCGTGCTGCCTATTCTGGCAATTGATTGGGCAATGATAGGGTATGTTTCTTGACTACGATTGTACCCCAAGACTCGCTTTCCAGCCACTGTTTCATCAGAGTCTGTGTCGGTAACTACAAACAGAACTCCAACTTGCATATATAACCTTCCTTGGAACTGTAGTAAGGGATAGGGCTTCTCCAGCTTATAAATGGATGTTGATGTATTTCTACTCATCTTTATTTTGACATTTAGGTTTTAACAAATTACTTATCATGTTCTTATTGAACCAGCATGTTGAACCGACTCGTCGTATGGCAGCATCGATTTTGCCACTCTTGACAAGTCGGCATACCGTTGGCACGCTGCAATTCAGATATTTGGCAAGGGCTTTATAGCCTGACAGCCAAGAATCTTCATCAAATAAGTGTACAGATGTGTTCTTTTCACTGTTTCTGTAGGAGTCCATCAGTGAAAAAAACTCCTCCACTGACAGTTCTGCCAGTGGGGTTTTCAATAGTGTTTCAGATAATTCCATAATTTCCTCTTTAATACATTAAACAGTACGGCTGTAAGCCGTGAGAATGTCGCTGCGAAAAATGTATTAAAGTCTGCCGGGAAGAAAACTATCCGCCAATTCGGCAATTGTATTAAAGAGTATCGAAACGACACCGCAAAGATAATCAAAATTATTTCATGTTGTCTCGGTTTGGAGCTGTTTATTCATCAAACTGCTTCATGTATGACGACTTTACCTCATCGGCAATGTCGATGTAGGGTTTCATCGCCTTGTAGTCGCTGTGCCCAGTCCACTTCATTACCACACTGGGCGGAATACCCTTTGAGAGGGCGGTGCAGATAAATGTGCGTCGCCCACAGTGGGTACCGACAAGCTCATATTTGGGCTGTACCTTGTCAATGCGTTTGTTCCCCTCGTAGTGTGTAGTCTTGACAGGTTCGCCGATGCCAGCCAACTTGCATAGTGTATGCAGTTTCTTGTTCATTTTCTGATTGCTAAGAACCGGCAATACTTTCTTGTAAGGAAATCTAATGTCGGCGTATTTGTCAAGGATAGCCTGTGACTTGTTGTTCAACTCAATCAATATGCGGTCGGCAGTCTTTACGGTCACTATCTCAATCTTGCCGTCATGAATATCATCCCATGTAAGATTATAGACATCGGAATAGCGAAGCCCTGTATAGCAGCTGAAAAGAAAAACGTCACGCACGGCTTCAAGAGAAGCGTACTTCTCTGGTATCGCCAGTGTCTCAACTTTTCCCAATTCATCCTGTGTCAGGAAGATAACACGCTTGGTTGCATTTTTCAGCTTGGGTTTGAAATACTCAAAGGTATGGTTGGCATGATAATGTTTCTCATAGCACCAGCGCAGAAACCAGCGCAGGAAGCCAAGCTGCTTGTTGATGGTGCTATTCTTCATGCCTTTTTTTCCCATGAAGTCAATGAAGCTAGCTATGCCGTCTTCATCGAACTTATCAAAGGTCAGTTTCTTATTGAAGTCCGAAAGATGGTTGCGCAAGGCCGCAAACTTCTCGAATGTGGCAGGAGTCCAGTCATTCAGTTTACCGTTGACTTTGACAAACTCATCATAGCACTTCCAAAAATCTTTGTTTTTTGCTTTCTTCTCTTTAATATCCACTTGTTGAACACTAATAGTTCTATCTTTTTCGGTGCTATCCTCCATGTTTTGGCAGTGTGGGGCAGTACGTTTTTGAAACGCAATGCGCAATGCGGATGCCGTCGGCATGACTTGCTGCAGTTCAAAATTATGAAAAACCGCTATCATATCAGTCAACATCTGCGAAAGATGGTCATTCAGCTCGCTGGCCAGTGTTGCATTGGAATTTGTGGGCAATACTCGCTGTTGCAAGTCATCCCAGTTGTCCTTATTCAGCACAATTCCCGTTTGGAAATCAAGTCGGTTTCCAGCGTAAGAAACCCTCATGCGAATCCTGCTACCAGCATTTTTATAGTTCCTTATAGAGAATTTTATAGTTCGTTTTATGATCATATCTAATACCTTTTATTTCAAAGTTAGTCAAATATGTGTGTTTTGCCCCACTTTTGGAGAGCAAATATTAGTTTGTCAAATAAAATTTTTCTCCCTTTTGTATTTTCTGAAATTCTTGGATTTTTTTGAACCACTTAATTTTGCCCCACCGTTTGCCCCACCAAAATCCGAGGTATATTGGAACTTTCATTATCAACAAATAAATATCATTTCAAATCATATCATTAAAGAGTTGTGTTTCAGCAACTTTTGATATGTATTGAAATGATGTTTAATGATATTGTATATATGTCTTTATCCCTCTCTCTCCGCTTTACACAAACACATAAGTCCCTAATTTACAACAACTTAGGGACTTTTTCTTTGTATTCTAATTATTGTTGCCCCATTTTTTGCCCCACTTTTTTCTCCGAAAAATTGAGTTTACAGTGAAACAACTTTTTCATGTCAAGATATTTCACAACTTTAATTCTCTCTGAAAACCAACATTTTATAGACTTTGGACTTTTGGTGGATTTGAACCTTTGCTATCAATCGTTATCATTTCACAGATTTTCTCCCTAAATTCCATTGCTTGTATCTCTCGCCTTCAAGCCGATTTTCCACTTTTTGAACTTTTCGACGCTTATTGCTATAATATGCTGTCTATGTTCCCCCTCATATCCTTCTCGTTTTGCCAGATCAGCTTTTCTCATCGGAAACCTCGTACTATTGATTCCATAACCATCGTATTAAAAACGTGTTTTTTTAGTGTAAGCTAAGTGGATAATAATCATCTATCCCCCTCATCACAGGCTTTATCAGCCCTGGGCATAGTTTCCGACTCTTCAATAGGAGACCATCAGCTTTCTTTTTTCTATGCAAAGTTAGCAAGGCGATCAGAACGCAAAGCACCGCTACGCTATTTGAGGATATTCTTATGGCAGCCTTTCCATATCAGAGATTTGGGTATTCCATAAGTATATCCTCAAATTACTTGGCTTATCTGCTCCATGCCTTGCTGTCTCATTTGCTCGAAAAATTTGAAATCTCGACGCTCTCCTGCTGTTAAAAGCAGGGAACTAAAGGGAAATGTATCACTTCAAAATCATTCGATATGGAAAGTATAAAGCAAAACACAGAGGTTAGGGCATGGAAGTTCGTACAATGGGACGTGGAGCCGTTAAGCACTCTAAGCAATAGTAAGGTATATCTTCTTCGTGCTAAGCTCAACAGCGGACAGAAGATGAGCCGTGAGGAAAAGAATTGGTTAGCAGAAAAGGTAAACACTAATGCCTACTTCCGTACCGCAGTACCCTTGATGGTTTTTTGTTTCGACTTCATAGATGTATTGAAGAAGTACATCGTCAAGCAGTACGGCCAATGGAGCGAGTATTACGCCCCCGACAAGACAAATCTTCGGGCACACTTATACGGCAGAGTAAACCAAATAGTAGAAGTATAACCTTTAACCAACGCAGTTATGGATATGACCAACCGAGAAATGATACTCACATCGTTAGGCTTCTTCAAGAACGACTATAAGTTTGATGATTTCCGTTCCAACTTTGGCTATGATTGGACGGACGAGGACTTAACCGAGGCTATCGAGGCTGCAGGCTACGACCTTACCAGCGTGCGAAATTGTTTGGTGGAAATCCTTTGGCTCAAAGTGGTGGACGAGTTTGAGAGCAAAGGTTGTGAGCGTGAAATGTTCGATTGTTGGGTCAATGGCTCACTTGACGCCCACTTCTACTTCAAGCAGACCTAGGTGAACACCATCGACGAGATAGAAGAACTTGCATCACTTTAATACTAAGGTAACGCCCCGACCAACCATCGGAGCACCCATTTACTAAGAAACGATAATGGAAAAAGAACTAACGACAATACAGAAGATACTCAAACAACTTAGCATTGCAGTCAAAGGGTCAGAACAAGAGTACTACACCGACAAGGAACTATGCCAATTCGCCCAGGCTTTCAGGAGCAAATGGACAGATGGAATGAGCGATAACGAAGTGGCAGATGGATTTCTTGATTATTGGTGGAACACCGATAAGCCTGTAAGACGCTGCTCTATATGCGGACGGCTCATGCGTGAGGGCTATTGTTCAGACATGGGAGCCAGTTATTATTGCAGTGATGAATGTTTGCTTCAAGATTACTCCAATATGGAGAAATGATACGAAGAGTGCCAGAGTAATGACCAAAGCTATTACACAGAATGGTATTAGCGTATCTAAATCGCCCAGCCCCGATGCTAAACATCGGGGCATTTTTGCCGTGTGCTGCTCCCAAGCTCGTAGCACTCATTCCTAATCCATTCTCGTAAAACTAAGCCCAGATAATTCTAAGCCACTATTAAGACAGTCGCTTCTCTTTACCCATTCAAAACACGTTACTGCAAGTTTTGGTTGTATTCCTTCTTTCCCTATGGTCAGATTCTCGAAGCCAGCGTTTGCTCCTCCAGTGTGCCCATCAATCTGCTGCCATCTACGCCTTAGTCCTGTTCCGCTAACGCTTCACTTCGACAACGGCTAAGAGGCTTACAGTTTGATGGAACACAGGCTACGCAAAGACCCAGAAAACGGTCATAGCCATTTTCATCCCATGAAAGACACTGTTTCTGACCTTACAGGATCGCCAACAGAGTCTTTCAAGGGACTTCGGGAGAGCAGTAAGGTTAGTATTCTATCTTGTTGCCTTTCTCAGGCAATCTTAGCTTCTTTCCCCTTAGCAATTCTCTCCATTCCCTATGTGGGTCATTTACACTCCTGCAATCACTGCCTGGATTTGATTTTACTTAGCAAAGGTAGCAAGTTCGTCAGAACGCCGAAGTACCGCTCCGCTATTTTGTTATATTTTCTATGGAAGCCTTCCACAAATAAAAGATTTGGGTATTCCATAGAAAATATCGCAAAATTACTTGGCTTATCTGCCCGATGGACTTGCTTATCACTTGCACATAAAATTTGAAATCCTGACAGTGATGCTGCAAAAGCAGCAAAACTAAAGGGAAATGTATTATCTAACAAAACATTGCAAGATATGGAAAATCTATTTGAGACATTGGTAGCCAAACTTCACAAAGGCATCGTTTCCTTTGTGTATCGTAAGAAGGACGGCACGGAACGTCATGCGCGTGGTACTCTATATGGCATTGGGCACACTATCAAAGGGACGTCTAAGCATCATCAGTGCAGCTATACACTTGCCTATTATGATGTGGATTGTAAAGGCTGGAGGTCGTTTATCATTAAGAACCTTGTAGAGGTGGGTGAACTTCGTCAGAGTACCATAGACGAGCATCACGACATCTGCCTTGCATTGGTGGTAAAGCTCAAAGAGAAGATGAAAAAGGAGGGCAAGACCGCTTTTGCCTACCGCAAGGCAGACGGAACCATCAGATATGCACACGGCATCCTTTCGGACAGCGTTGATGTATCGGGCAGATATTTTGTCTATTTCGACACCGACAAGGGCGAAGAGCGTAAGTTTCGCATAGACGCTTTCATCGGTATAGGTGAGCCAACGGAGTTGGAGGATAGCAGCCAAATAGTTTTTGCAGACGAGCAGCCAACCTGCCAAGGCAGCAAGGCATACAACGATTTCAGTATCTTAGACATCAAGACCATTCTTGCCAAGCGAGGGGTAGCCATCGAGGACACAGAGAACTTTATGGTCATTGACTTACTGCCCGAACTCAACAAGGAGCAGCAAAAAGACCTCATTTGCAAGGCCGCCGAAAGGCTTACAACACTCTAAACCAAGGTAATGCCCCGACCAACCATCGGGGCGCAAACTCTTCCACAATGTTACGTTATCCAAGAGTAGAAATCATCAAGCGAAAGGAATTCACTCCCATCTATCAAGAGTTATACGAGGTGTAGACCATGCGCCCTAATCGCCCAATGAAAAGTAAGTTTGGAATGACCAAGAGCCAGGCTATGGCTTATTCAAGACGAGAGGTCGCCATGCTGAAACAGAAGGGCTACACCAAGGCAGTGCATCATTCGATGTTGGTTGATTTGAGTACCTATCACCCCTAACCCTTAATGGTGCAATCATGGCGGAAGGATGGTGATACATTGGTGCTGGTAGGCCGCTACGCTTCTCTTCGTTTAATTTGTTTAATGATTAGACGAATTAAACGAATTGCAATTTTTGGCGATTTTATCGTACTTTTGTCGATTTCTTAGGCATAGTGCAATCGTAGTGGAATGGTGGTGGAATGGTGGTGCTACCTTCTGCCGGGTGCTGCTCCCAAAGCTCTCAGCACACAAATCCTTAGCTCTTTCTTTAATAGCTTTACCCTGGATGGTCATAAGCCACTACTCAGTTAGTCGCTTCTATTAGCCCTCCAAAACACGCTACCGCAAGTTTTGATCATCATGCTTTTTTTCCTTATGTCTTTCACTCCATGCCATGTCTGCCCCGCCAGTATTCCTATCGGACTGCAGGCCTCACAGCCGTCTTAACGATCCACAGGAAGTATAGCTTTCACATCCTTCCACTACACGTTAATCCGACTGTATAAAGGCTTGCAGCTCGACGAACACAGGCTACGCAGAAACCCAGAAAACGGTCGTAGCCGTTTTCTTCCCATGAAAGACACTGTTTCTACCTCTATGCAGAGGCGCAACAGAGTCTTTCAAGGGATTTTGGGATTTTGCATATTAATAATAGCAGTTGTTTCAGAAAAGTTTTGTATTTTTGAAGGCAAAATAATAAGATATATAACTAATGGGTGCCCTTGAACAACTATCTACAATTAAGCCACAAGAGAATGCTGGTGCCAGTAGTAGTAATCGTTTTGATTATCAGAAAAGCTGGGGCTTGAAGCTGCTGTTAGAAATGGAGCTAAGAAACCAAGACTACGTGATGATCTTTGATTATCACGATGATATTGTTGTGTGTGATTCTGAGAAGGCAGATAAGAATATAGATTTTTATCAGATTAAGACAAAAAAGAATCAAAATTGGACACAGAATTCATTCACAGAACATAATGGTTCATCCAAATCAATTTTAGCCAAACTTTTAAGCCATTCAATGGCCTTTAAAGGATATGCTCGTGATTTTTACTTTGTTACAGATTCTCGACTCTCAAATTCTATTCTAAAAAAATCGGAAGATAGAGTTCCATTTAAAGACTTAGAAAAGAGAGCACAAGATAATTTCAAAAACGAACTTTTTAATGAGGAGCCTAATCTTGACAGCAAGGTTTTTGATCATCTATATTTTATTTTAAACCAGATGTCAGCAGGTACTCATGATAAAACAATGATTGGTGAAGTTGCTGAATTTATTGACACAAATCCTAAATTGAAAGGAGTTGATATTGATGCAAGAGCTTTTTATAATCAAATGATAGGAGAGATTAATTCTCGAACCAATTACGAAAAAATTACTCAGAGTAAAGAAGAATTAATTAAACGAAAGTCCATGCGTCATAGCGATTTCGTTTCCTTCATTAATGGGCTTATCAATTTAAAAAGATTCGATTCCATATGTACAAGTATAAAAGATGAATTAAAAGGGGAAGGAACGTTTTCAGAAAGACAAAAAATTAGCAAAGAATTACGTAATATCGAAGTTGAATTGAAAAACTATGAAAATGATGACATTCAACGTTTAATTTGTATTATAGGTGATAATTATGCTAGAAATCCCATAAAAGAAGATGATACGGCATGGTCTTTTGTTAATAGATTATATAGGGAAGTTATAAAGATTTATCAAGAATATAACAACAGAACTCCAGAGTTCATTAAAGCATTGATTTTATATGAAATGGAAAAATGAGATAAAAGCTGGATCCTTTAAAACATTAGTAAGAAATCTTAGAAAGAAGAAAGATGAAAAGTTTAAGATTCAAGAAGATACTTCTTCTCTCTTACAAAGAGAAGAAAGCAAGGATAATAGAGATAGATTCTGACATCGTTGTTGTTAAAGGTGATAACAATAAGGGCAAGTCTTGCCTTTTAAAATCTCTTTATTGGGCTTTAGGTTGTGAACCTAAATCGTTTCCAGAACGATGGAAGAAAGCAAATGTAATAGCACTACTTTACTTTACAATAGATAGTGTTGAATATGTATCGTTGCATATAGGTCAAGAAGTTCATCTGTTCTGTTATGGGCATTTGTTATTTAAATCCAAGAGCTACTATCCATCAAAAGATTTTTCTAGCTTGTTGGGGATTGAAATTAACACTGCAAAAAATAGTAAAGATAACACATTATCAAAGGGGGCTATCTTTATGCCTTTTTATGTAGATCAAGATAGTGGTTGGGAATCGCCTTGGAGTTCTTTTAATAAAATAGGAACATCAAGCGAGCGTCATAACGCTTTCTTTTATCATACTGGTATAATAGATGAAAATTATTTTATTCTAAGGAATAAAATAAATGCAATCAATGGAAAACTTAGAACTTTAAATACTAAAATTTTGGGGCAACAGGCTTTTGTAAACGATGTTAGTCGTGGCTTAAAACATTTTAGTATTTCTATTTCCAATGAGGAATTCAAGGAAGAAATTGAACGTTTTCGTACAATACTAGAAGACCTTAAAGAAAAGCAATTATCAATACTAAGAACACTACAAATGTATTATTCTAAGCAAAGTTACTATAAGGTAAAACTTGCACAACTTCATAAGGATGTAGATGAAATACAAAAAGATTTAAAATATGCCTTGGAGCAAGAAAATATAGTTGTTTGCCCCACATGTGGTGCTAAGTATGACAATAATATGATAAATCGTTATGATATTTCTCGTGATGAATTTGAAACCAAAGATCTTATTATTCGCTATCAGGACGAATTAGAGAAAATTGAATGTGCGATAAACAAAGAAAAAGAAAATGCAGAAATAGCTCAAAAGGAGATTTTAGAAACCCAAGAAATCATTAATACAAAGAAAAATGAAGTATCTTTTAAGGACTATATAGAATCTCAAGCCAATAAGAGACTTATGGATGTGCTTTTAGAAAAAAGCCAGGAGTATGCTGAGAAAAAAGATAAGTTAGAAAGTAAGTATAGAGAACTTACGGAGAAGTTAAAAAAGATTGGTGAAAAATTTGATAAGAAAGAAATTCTTGCAAGCTTTAAGTCTTACGTCTTGGATGCATTTAAGAAGATGGGGTCTAGAGTATCTGAAAATACTGATATTTCTATAGGTGGTAAATTTTCTTTCTCTGGGTCATCTTTGCCAAGGGCTATTGTAGCATTTCATTTCTCTTATTTTAAAATAATGTCAAAATATCGTGGACCATTAATGGCACCTATTGTTGTTGATGAACCAAAACAAAGCGGTATAGTCGAAAGAGGTTATCAAATGTTGTTAGATTACATGCTGAAAGAGCGGCCTGAAAAATCGCAACTAATATTGGCAATTGCTAGTGAGTCTGGCATGATAACAGATAATGAGAACTCCACGATTATTAATTTGAATAAATATGATAGTCTTCTTATTGAAAGCGATTTTGAAGAAGTAAAATCAATTATAGAAACTTTGTTGGCTAAAAATTTTTCATTATCAAATTAGGCTCATTACTTTTATATATGCCTATTCCTATCATAATGAGGGTGTATCAAAACTCATTTTTTGGAGATATTAACTTATAATTTGTAAGTAAGGTGCTCAAAAAAAAGCAAAATATAAGCCATATTTACCATGTAAACAGGGGGTAGATATGGTTTTTTGAATACTGCAGTTTCAAATCGTTACAATTTAAGAAGAACTTTTTAGTTTTGATACACCCATCTTATTGATTATGTGTTTTGTATGTTTAGTAAACTAACTATGAAAAAATAGATATTTTTAGTGATAACGCAACTGGCTAATAATCTGTATTTTGTTTAGCTAAAATGTTTTTATACTTATTCTATTATACTGTCATGTTATTATAACGTCATCAAGGCATATTATAATTGTTTATGACTTGATGGTGATTGTAGTTTCTACTATCTTTTAAAGCCAACTTCGTCAGTATTAAGGTCTTCTTCTGTCTGTTGCTCATTTCCTTCCACAATACTGTAATCGTTTTCTTTAAGCTCTGCAAGAAGTAACAGACCTATTGGTTTGACTCATCGATGAAGTCCTGATCCGTATTGAAATTCTATACCTTTTTCAAATCTTTCCGTGAAGTATTTGATTTCTCGTCGGGGAAGTCCTATATTCTCTGCCATATTCTCCCAATACTTCATGTTTCTTGTTACATCCATTATAATGCCTCTTGCGGTTGCTTCATCCAGCATATAAAGCTCATGGGCATTGTAAAGGCTGTTGAGAGAACTGTCGTTTGTTTTTGTATCGATAAGTAATGCTTGAAATATACCATTCGTAGGGTTCATGTCGTATGCAGGAGATAATTCCCAACCCTCCCTTCCAAGCAGGAACGAATGATTTTTAAAGTGATCGTCTGTATTACCAATACAGATATTGAAGGCAACACGCTTGTATAGTTCTTCTAAATTAGCCTCTATATGGTTGCCACCTCTTGAAATGATAAAATCCACAATATCCAAATAGCCTTTTCCTGTTCTTTGTCCGTCGCTATCAGCGAAGCCAAGGACGGTGAGAGAAGAAGCCATGTGGATTCTCTTGTTGTCTTCTGTTCTATCAAATCTCTTAGAGAGAAGTATATCCTGACCAGTCCCTGCCCTAATTATCTGTGTTTCGGCAACATTGATACCACATTCCTTAGCCATCAGATGAGCGAAATGTTCCCAGCGTGACATGTTAATGTCGTCATTGATAGAAGGGAATTTGGCAAGATAAAGATGACCGTCACTTTGCACACAAGCCTTTGGACGTGCGCCACCCATCGCAGAACCAGGCTGGAAAAGCCTCTGTACCCACTTCTTTTCTGGTTCCAAATGCTTATACTCGCTTTTCTCAATCTCTTTAGCAGCTTGTAAAAGTTCGTCAATGTGTATAGCAGGCGGAACACTATAATCAGGCGTAGAGCTGATAAATACTCCGCTATCTGGATCCTTAAAACGAAAACCACCCATACGCAGCTCGTCTTCCACACCTTTAAGATAGTCCCAATCAGATAAGGTATGGCTTGCTTTTCCTTCTGTTTCAAGTGAAGTACACAAGTCAATCAGTCGTCGTCCCCATCTGTCAGGGAGAACATCAGAAAAACAACCGAAGATGTGATTATCTCGACTATATTGTACCCCAGTATGGGGGTGAAGGTCTTGCCCAAAGTCAATCTTAGGAAAGGTTTTGAGCCAGTTTTTATCAAACTCAAAAGAAAATAGGTCAGAGCCTCTTAGGTATTCATGCCCAAGAGTGCCTACCTTCTCTTCCTTATCCATCCAGTCGAAACTGGCTATCACATCTACTTTTTCCATGTGTTATCTTTTTGAAGCTCGTTTCTTATTCTTAATACCTAAGTCCTGTATCATGTGCCCCAACTCGTCATCTTTTGCCAAGTGAAGAATATCATCTTCGAGTTGCAGGGCATTGAGTACTCTCATTACCACGCCGATTGACACCGTAGGTTCACCTTTCTCCAAACGTGAGAGTGTGAGCCTGGTACATTGCGCACGTTGTGCGACCTGTTCCATGGTAAGGTCTCTTCGTAATCGGGCGAGGCGAATTTGTTCTCCCACTACATTCAGTTTCTCTTGAAGTGCCCTGGTCATCCAGTTGGCTTTGGTGAATTTTGTCATAATGTATCTTTTGTAGTATAAAGATACGATAAAAAGTATAGCTTATAATACTTTATTTGTTTTCTTATATTTATTTGATAACCTTTATTTCAAAGTTAATCAAATATAAAGTTTTGCCCCACTTTTTACTCCACTTTTTACTGATGTAAAATAAATTCACTACAGAGTTAATTTGGAAAGTAAAATAACCGATTTTTTGAACCACTTGTTTTTGCCCCACTTTTTGCCCCACTTTATTTTACGAAGTATTAGAACCTAAGTTATCAATAAATAAAATATCATATCAAATAATATCAGTAACTTCTTGATCTTCTGATAATTTTGATATGATTTGATATAAATCTTTAATGATTTTGTATAGATGTCCACTTCCCTCTCTCTCCGCTTTAGGTACTCTGAACAGACCAACAGAGAAATCCTAACAAAAACGTAAGTATCATAGCTACAAGTAGTTATGATACTTTTCTTT
>QWBZ01000124.1_pt1 | contig 28694 bp, 34 predicted proteins | sample 1972441 | NCBI WGS metagenome assembly QWBZ01 (sample SAMN09866721, study PRJNA288562) | Human oral metagenome isolate term6_saliva, whole genome shotgun sequencing... | isolation source: mouth | host: Homo sapiens | place: USA: California
GCCGCGACCGCGTCTTCATCTACGCCCACAAACTCGGCCACCCAGAACGCGCCACAGCCACACCGCCCGCCTACACCCCAACCACACCCACCTTCCCCACGCCAACCGTCGTAGACATGGGCTGGGGGCACACCCCACAAGAATGGGAAACCTGGCTCCAGGAGCAGAAAGCTAAGCACAACAACGGCAACGGCCACGGCCGCAGCCTCTACCAAATGTGCCACGAAGGGACCCTCCTCGTCATGGAACACCTCATGGGACTCCCCACCGGCTACATCACCAACCAACCCATCAGCGACGCAGCCAAACGCCGCCTCCTCGGCAACGGAGTCGCCCCCCAACAAGGACACCTCGGCATCTACCGAGCATGGAAACAGCACACAGAAACGAACATCTAATGACCGCCGAACCAGAAGGCAGCATGACATGACTAACTACAGAGCCACTACAGCGAGAAGCAGCGCAGGTACCGTGAAGCCAATAAGGAACAACTCCGTGAACGCAGGCGCAAATACGACGAAGCCAACCGGGAGCACATCCGCGAACGAGAGCGCGCCTATCGCAACGCCAACAAGGAGGCCGTCAACGAAAGAATTCGCAAATGGCGAGCAAACAACCCAGACAAGGTAGGCGCAGCCACCGCCCGCAGAGCAAAAGCCGAACTCGACGGCAACGCCACACCAAAGCTCATCGAAGCCAAATGGGAAGCCAGCAACAAGACCTGCATCCTCTGCGGAGACCCCATCGACCCCAGCCTCCCCACACTCCACCGCATGGCACGCACCATCGAACACCTCACCCCCATCATCAGAGGCGGCCGCCACGACCTCGACAACATCGACTTCGCCCACCGCGCATGCAACACGCGCAAGCGAGACAAGACACTCGAAGAGTACCGAGCCTGGCAAGCCAGGGTCCAGCAGGCAGGCTAGCATCCCCAAGAAGGTCCCCGAGAGCCCCACAGACAGGCTCTCAGGGACCAACCTCACTTCCCAAACCTGCACGCAATGTCAGCGCCTAAGACGCGTAGCGGTCGGCTTTAGGGTGTGGGGGGGGGTATCCCCTGGGGTGTCTGGGGAATGTGATTGCTGTGTGTGGTTAATTGGTTTTGGTTTCTTTTGGTGAGTGTGCTGGTGGGTGCGTGTTTTGTTGTGTTGGTGTTCGTGTGTTTGGTGTGTGGTGTGTTGGTGTGTTAGCTGTGTGTGTTGGGTTGGGTTGTGTGTGTACGTGTGTTCGATGGTGTAGGTCACGTGGTGTGTTGGTGGTTGTAGGTTGACGCAGCTGTGTTCGTGTGGCGTACAGTTCTGGTCATCAGCAACCGAGCCTCACTGGTGGGGCGAACCGAAAGGACAACGAAGATGAGCAAGGCAATGCGTGCGATGGTGGTGGCCCTGGTGGTTGGGGTGTTTGCCCTGGTGGGTTGTGTGCCCGCCTATGCGGCTGAGGGTGCCACCCCTACTGGTGGGTGGGTGCTTGCTGAGACGGGTGCCCCCGTTGATGTGGATGGGATGGTGGCTTGTGAGTCAGAAGATCAGGAGTTCGGGCCGTGCTTGTGGGACGCGCGCACTATGGGGAACGGGCAGGGTCGTTCGTTCATTGTTGAAGAGGACGGTTCTGTCTCGTATCTGCGTTGGCGTGACGCCCGTGAGGTTGCTTTCCCCGGGTGGCTGTGGGTAGGCACTGTTGAGGCCGCTGACGTGGCTGGCCTGCCGTCGTGCGCTGACGCCCTTGGGCGCGTGACGTGTGAGCGTGATGGCCGGTACGTCCTCACCGTTGACTCCCGTGCATGCACGCAGACCATCACCACTGTTGATGGTGAACGCTACGTGCCTGGCCCTAACGCGGCTAAGGCGTTGAGTGACCAGTGCGACCAGTCCGAGGTTGTGGGACATGAGAACAAAGCTGGCCTCTCAGGAACACGCCCTAGTGTCTCTATGGGGGTTGTGCACTCACCTGCGGTGAGCGCGGCTGTGGATGAGCCTGTAGATAACCCGACGTCTTCTAGTCGCGACAGGGTTGTGGGTCCTGTGGATTCAGGTGTCAAAGACAACTATGACCGTGAGATTCTAGTGGTGGCTGCTGTGGTGACTTTGGGTGGTCTTGCGTTGGCTGTGTGGGTTGAGCGTCGAGCTACTCGGCGCAGGGTGGGTCGCTTCGGCTCGAGGTGAGTGGTCCTTGCTGTTGGCGCCCCTGGTTCCGCTTTGGCGGGCCGGGGGCTTCGCTTTGCCTGCCGCGTGGGCGCCCTGTAAGTCCGTCAGGGAGACTTTGGGTGCCTGGCAGTATCTGCGTATGGGTGGAGTGCTGCGAGGCGCTCAGACTGGCTCCCGTGGCCTCTCGTGCTTGTAGGTGCGTGTGGCGTAGGAGTGTGGCCCCGTCGAACAGGTGTTCGATGATGTAGGTCACGCGAATTGGTGTCCATTCCGGCTTGACTCACTGCGTCGCGGTGTGTGTATAGTTAAGCCATCAGCACGGGGCAGTCAGCCCCAACAGAAAGGATCACAGCAATGAGCACCAACGACTACATCTCCGAGATCACCGCCAACCTGACCGAGTGGGGTATCGACTACCGCGAGACCACTGAGGGCATCAGCGTCGACAACATTCACCTCGAGATCGCCGAGGACGGATACCGCCCCACTGGCACTATCCTGAACGGCACTGAGACGGTTGCCGTCACCAGTGACGCTGACAAGGCCGCCAGCCTCCTTGCTTTCCCGCTGGCACGCCGCGCATGGGAGCTCGGGTACACCGGGGACTTTGAGGCCGATGTGTTCGGTGGCGAAGTCGAGATGACCCTCTCCTACGGGAGTAGCGACCTCACCATCTTCTCAGGCACCAATGAGGCAGACCGGTTCACTGTCACGGAGCATGACTTGCTTCGTCAGACCATCGCTATGTCTGACCTCGAGGCGGTCCTCGCATCAGCCGAGCTCGCCTACAGTGACCCGTATGAGGCGTGGCAGACCCTCTGTGGTGCCAGCGACTTTGAGTCGGACCACTGGGAGAGCATCGTCGAATTCTTCAACGAGGACACGCACATCGTTCACGGCTCCCGGCTCACTAAGGTTGAGTCCCTCGCCACCGACCAAATCGCCATCGTTGACGACTGGCGGAAGGATTTCCCCGTAAACGTCATTGACGTTCAGAGCGCCGAGGACACTACACACTGGGCAATGTCCGACGTGGCCGCCGCCGTCCTGTATGCGATCTCCTGACGGCAGTCAGGTAGCCCGAATGGTTGTAGCGGGGGTTCGATTCCCCCGCCGGGCACGACACTCACCCACCCACATAGGAGTTACACCATGATCGCTATCGAAGATCGCCTAGCTGCCACACTGGAAACGGCAGTCGAGGACCTCGAGTTCCGCCTAGATGAGGCCGGCGTGGACTTTGAGGTCACCGCATCCCCGAACACGAACCAGTGCATCGTCGCCTACGCAGATGGTGTGCGCCGCGCATACGTCACCGCAGAACTCTCATGGGATGACACACCCATGGTGTTCGCAGATATCTACAGCGTGAACGCCGACGGCGAAGAGAGCTGGGTGTGCGGAGACCTGAGCGTGAGCGACACTATCACCCGCATCGTCAACGCCTGAATTGGAGGACTGGAAGCAATGAGCACTATCAGTGAGCGCGTCGTCGCCGCATTCAAGGCGGTCACGGGCGAAGACAAGGCCCCTCCGGGTAGTTGGCATGTCGCCAACTCAACGCACAGCCTGGAAGTGCGTAACATTCTGGGTACGCGCCGCCGTGAAGCGATTGCGCAGGTGTCAGCCAAGGATTCAATGAACGTTAAGTACTGGGCTGAGCGGCACCAGGAGTGGACTAGCGTTAAGGTTATGACTCATATGCTGCGTGACGCCGAACAGCGCGCTAACGCGCTCGCGGCACTGTCTAATGTGCTCGGCGCTAGTGGTTGGCATGTCTGCCCCATCCTCGAGTCGTCTACTTGCGGCGGCCTTAGGGCCAGCAAGGGCGGCAATGAGATTCAGGTGTACTCGAGCGGCGAGGTTCGCGGGCATGATGACGTTGCGGTCCGGTTCGCTAGGGATGCATTCGAGGTTGCGCTCGAGAGGACACAAGCCAGCTAGTCGGGATGGTCGGTCACGCAGTGTCGTGGCCACACCACCTCACCTAGAGGACATAGCGCAGCGAGAAACGCGGATGACCGCCAAGTAGGGCTTGCGCATGTTGGTTGAGAACTACACAGAGATTTAAGGCCATAGGTGGCAGGCACCGCACGCACGGCGCCGCCTCGCGTAGTCGATACAGTCTGCCCACCTATGAGTCACCTAGACCGCCCCGCTGTTTGCTGACTACAGGGGTTTGCTGTGATCCGTTTTGGTCTAGGTGGCCCATAGGTGACCCGGACGGTTCGGGGCCTAGAAAGGAAGATCATGACTAGTGGACACGTCACGTTTGATGGTGTCAGTGAGCCTATCCACTACACGTGGATAGGTGAGGCCCTTGCGCAGTCGGGCGCCCCTGCGTTCTCAGCTAACTTGCAGTCCTGGGACTTGCTGGACGCCCTCTTCCCCGACAACCCTCATCTCTGGAATGTAGGGAAGTATCTCACCAGGTTCGGACGCAAGGGCGACGCGAGCAAGCGTGTAGAAGACCTACGCAAGGCCATCGCGTACCTCGAGAGGGCCATCAAGGTGGAGGAACACTGTGCCAGCTAACGCACCGCTAGAGCGCCGCCTCATCACGCACGCAGACATGCGTCGCATGCCCGACGGGGCAGCCGTCTACAACGACCTACATGAGCGATGGGTCAAGCACGGCCCATGGTGGCACCTGGACGACGGCGACACTCGCCTACTCGGCACAGAACTCAAACGACTCAGCGCGTGGCTGTACGTGCTCGAGCCATTCAACCCTGCCCGATACATCCGGCAGCACTAACCCCACACAAGGAAGGAACACGCGCCATGAACATGCACGTTGACGTCACGGACGTCGCAAACCAGCTTGCTCGAATGTGGCCCCACGCGCGCATGCATGTAAGCCCTACACCGATGGGGCACACCGTGGTGCTTGGTGCCACGGCAGCGGAGCTCACCTCGGACTGGTGGGCGGTCCGCAAGCCCGGCCAAGCCAATCGGTACTGGGGGTACGTCGAATGCGACGAAGTGGTCATCGCGGACACGCTCGCTGAGGCGAACGCCCACAACTTCCATGACTCCGTTAAGGGTCGCATCACGGCATTCGATCAGCGCCTGCGAGTTCGCTGCGTCGGAGACGTGTACAGCGTCACCACAGCAGAGTCGGAGACCATCACCATTGTTCCGCTCGGCGGCATGATCTCGGTGACTGCCGGTGGCGTCACGCACGAAGTTGCGACGATGGGGAACGCGATCATGGCCGTTGGGTCTCTGGTGGCTTCCACGAAGTAGGTTCCCAGATAGGGGCCTCCCAAGAGAATAGGGGCCTCCCAAGAGAATAGGGGCCTCCCAAGAAAGGAACACAGATGGCAGAACAGCTCACCGTCCACCAGGCACTCAGCAAGGTCATGGGGGACGTTCAGGCAGTCAAGAAAGACAGCAAGAACCAGGCACAGAAGTTCAACTTCCGCGGCATCGACGCGGTAATGAACGCCGTAGGGCCCGCACTACGCAAGCACGGAGTAACCATCCTCCCAGAGGACGTCGAAGTCCACCGCAGCAACGGGACCACAGCAAGCGGCAAGCAGACCGCCGAGGTGGTCGTCAAGGTCACCTACCGGGTCTACGGGCCCGCTGGGGACAGCATCCACGGTAAGGTCGCAGCCGAGGCCATGGACTTCGGAGACAAGGCGATCGCCAAGGCGATGAGCGTCGCCTACAGGACATTCCTGTTACAGGCGCTCACCATCCCCACGGATGAGCCCGACCCGGACAGTGAGTCATACGAGAGGGGGGTTCCTAACGGAACAGGGGCCCCCCAGGAGAACAGGGCCACCCAACGGAATACCCCCCTCCCAGCGGAACAGGGGGTTCCCAAAAGAACAGCCGCCGAACGGTGTGGAATGATCCTTGACGGTTTCTGCGCCGCCCACCAGCTGGACGGCGACAAGGTTCGTGAGGAGTACTTCGCAGCAGGCGGTAAGGCCAACCCGGACATGCTTAGGGCGTGGCTGGCACAGAACTACGGGACAGGAAAGGTCCAGTGAGCAAAGAGAACGCACTCCGCAGGGCGGCCATCGCGGCGCACATTGCCAAGGTGGCCTCCCAGGAGAAGAAGAAGGCACTCAGTGAGCTTGAGGAGTACATGGCGCCGGGCGACACATCCAAGCCCATGATCGACGGCCTGCAGGTCGGTACGGTGAGCGTCAGTGCGCCGCAGCCTAAATATCAGGTGGTGGATGAGAAGGCCCTCGTGGCCTGGCTCGAGTGGAACAAGCCTGACGCCGTACACAAGGTGCCCGCCCCATGGTTTGTGGCTACCGCAGCCCTGGATGGGTTCATCAAGCAGACCGGGGAGGTCCCCGACGGGGTAGAGGTCGTTCAGGGTGACCCGCGCATCTCAGTACGCATCTCCGCTGCACAGGAGGAATCCATCCGGGAGCTCATCTCCACAGGCGACATCAGCCTCCTCGAAATCGAGGGCGGGGATGCGTAGAAAGGGGGCTCCCAGGAAAACAGGGCCCTCCCAGGAAACAAGGGAGCTCATCTATGAGAGGGACGGCTACCGGTGTGCCCACTGCGGCAGGCACGCCGGTAACGGCCCCATGAGCATCCAGCACAGGAGGGCCCGCGGCATGGGCGGCACGCGCCAGCCGAACACCAACAGCCCCAGCAACCTCATCCTCCTCTGCGGGGACGGGGTGCGGGGCTGTCACGGCCACATCGAGCAGAACAGGTCGGAGGCCCGTAATGAGGGATTCAACGTACCGCAGTTCGTAGCCAACCCAGAGAGCATCCCAGTCAAGTACTGGGACGGCAACACCTACAAGCTAAACAATGACGGCACACGAACAGTCGTGTTCACCGATTCAAGAAAGGACACAGAATGAAGAACATGAAGGCGCTGGCGCACAAGCTTGTCGCGCCCTTCATCGACGAGGATCAGGGGCCGTTCGAGACTGTTGGTCGCTGGCACCGTCAGTTGGGGCGCATCTCCCTCGCCATGGACCAGGCTGACGACGAGTCATACATTCATGGGAGCGAGCATCTCTATGGGGAGCTTGAGTTCGAGCTCTCACGCATGGTTGAGGATGCGACACTCCTGCTGCACTACCTCGGCGTTAGTGATCCTGTGGCGGAGTTCCTTGCTGAGTATGAGCGTGCGGCGAAGAAGCACCCGGGCATGACGCTCGACTGCGACGGCCACACGAACGCGAGCCGCTTCTTCGCCCTGGCGGAGGAGGTGGGGGAGGTTTGCGCCGCCCTCACCTACGACAATGCCAAGGACACGGGACATAACGCCGACCTCATCTCGGAGGTCGTTCAGGTGGGTGGGCTCGCCCTCGCTTGGCTCTCCCGCTACCAGGGCGGTGAGGAGTCGTGATGCTTCTACTGACTGTCGCCATTGTGGTGGCGCTCATTGCGATCGGCGCCTACATCAATGTCGCCAATGAGCGCGACTATCTCGCCCTCGAGGTCGCTAACCTCGAGCACCGCCTCACGGCCTGCGAGGGTGCCCGTAGTGGCGAGGACTCGTAAGAGCGCCAAGGCCGCAGGGGCGCGGTTTGAGAGAATGGTAGCCGACTACCTCGCTGAGGAGTTGGATGACGACAGGATCGACCGCGCCCCCAAGGCCGGGGCCAAAGATAAGGGCGACATCGCCAACGTCCGCATGGGCGACCACAAGATCGTCATCGAGTGCAAGGACGTTGCCCGCATGGACCTGCCGAAGTGGACTCGCGAGGCCCAGGTTGAGGCTGAGAACGCTTCCGCTCTCCTAGGTGTCGTTGTCCACAAGCGACACGGAGTTGCTAAGCCTGCCCAACAATGGGCTACAATGACACTCGGAGACCTCACCAACCTCCTGAAAGGACACCAATGAAAACCATCCCCGGCTACCTCACCAAGAACGAGGCATCCAACAGGCTCGGCATCACCCGTCGAACACTCGACCGACACATCCAGAAGCACAAGGTACCCACCTTCCGATTCGTCGGAGAACCCACCATCTACGTTCTCGAAGAGGACATCAAGAAGCTCTTCTCCCCCATCCGAAAGGCAAACTAACCATGGCATGTGACATCACCGTCGAAGGCAACCTCGGCCGGGACCCTGAGGTCAAGTACACGCAGTTCGGGCAGCAGATCACCGAGCTCTGCATTGCCGCTACCGCATCCCGCAAGACCCAGGACGGCAGTTGGGAGGACGACGGAGACCCCCTGTGGGTGACCGCCTCCTTCTGGGGTGAGCAGCACGGCCACCTCGCCGACACCCTCAAGAAGGGCGACAAGGTCACCGTGACCGGCCTCCTCGTCCAGCGAAGATGGGACGGAAACGACGGTCAGCGGCGCACCAGCCTGGGGGTGAAGTTCCCCCGCTTCCGTGGCGTCATCCCCCGCAAGGGCGGACAGCAGCAGACAGGATTCAACGCCCCCAAGGGCGGCCAGCAGGGCGTCCCCTGGGCACAGGCTGGCGCACCATTCTGACGTGCACCTCAAACGCAAGACGACACACCCCCACTCCAGGGGACATGTCATCTGCGACGCCTGCTTCACCCCAATCAGGCAAGGGCTCATGTACCGGAGGGACACCTGGAAGGACGGAACCTACCACTGGTCCCTCCGGTACTGCCCGGACTGCTGGCTCATCCTTGACGAGGTAGAAGCCAGCACACACCCCACCTACGGCGGCCCGGACGCCGAACACTACGAGCAATGGGCCTCCGCCCACCCAGACATAGAAAGGTCACAATCATGGGTGCTTCGTACATTTCCGCCCTAACTACACAACAGCTGGAAGACGTCGTAAAGGCTGCGACAGCCCACCGGCCAGCAGAACTCCTGTACATCGCTGCCAGCGGTGGCCGCATTCACGTCGAAGCCATTTCGCATGACGGTCGCAGGACCTTCGGGGAGTGGGATATTGAGCTCCGAAACGGCACCATGTTCCTGCGAGTCGCCATCGACGATATCCTCTACACGGAGACGCTCGAGGATCGAATGCCGCTCCGCTGGGACAGGGCAATGAACGGCCTACGATCATGGAGTAAGGCCGTCAACGCCGTTGAGCTCAGGCGGGCGCTGTCGCCTCAGCCCGAGATGGCTCACCTGATCGCAGACCACCTCATGGCCCCTCGAGACTACGCGCCCCTAGGAGGTTCGCCCGCATGGTGACCATCACCCCTCACGCCCACCAGTGGCGCGCACGCATCGAGTGCGATCTGTGCCACACTGCTAAGATAGAGCAGGCCCACCCGCGCACCAAGCCCTGGGTGGCCGTCGAATCAGCCACCAAGACTACAGCCCGCACCCTCGGCTGGCATATCGGATCACAGACTGCCGCCTGCGGGGCCTGCAGGAGGAAGAAGTGACCAAGACGTGGCGATACGTTGACGCGCGCTGCACCTGGAAGCCCTTCGCCGGCTACCTCACATGGAAGTGGCGGCGGCAAGGTTACAAGACAGCATACGTCTCAGTGAGCCCTTGCAAGGCTCTCGTAGGGGCGCTAGACTACAACCATTCCGGTGAGTGACTCCGCTGGATGTGGGATAGGTGAACGGCCCGGGGATTGACCAAGATGTCTCCCCGGGCCGTTGCCACACTCTGGATAGAAAGACAAGACACCAATGACCCCCCTTGATGAAGCGATCATCGAGAACGACCTCCTCCCCGAGGACCAGCGCCTCACCAACGTGGAACTCGCCGAGAAGTTCAACACCAGCGAGGCATCCGTCCGCCGCCACCGGGCCAAGCTCAAGCGCCGCGGCGCCCCCAACATGGGGCGCGACGCATTCTTCAACGACGTGCCCGTGGACGCGATCGTGCAGCGCGGGAAGACGATCCGCCTCCCCGACGGCTCATACGAGAAGATCACCTGGAAGCCTGGCGCCGTCGAGATGGCCGAGGCCAAGCACCTTTCCTTCGAGGACCTGGATTCCGTCTTCCGGGAGCCCCTCATCTCTAAGCCAGCACCGATCGTCAAGGACGATGAGGACACTCTCGTGGTCTGTCTAGCGGATTTTCAATGCGGGAAGGTCGCCCAAGGCGGAAGCACTGAGGACACAATCCGGCTCGTCAGGCGAGCCATTCACGACATCGCTGACGATATCCGCTTCCGCGACCCCTACAAGCGCATCATCCTCGCCGATGTGGGAGACTCCACGGAGGGGTTCTGGAACGTCGCCAGCCAGGCGCAGACCAACGACCTCAGCCTGACCGACCAGATCAGGACCGTGCAGCGCCTCTACGCCGAAGCCCTACACGCCCTCGCCCCCCTCTGCTCATCCCTCTACTACGTGGCAGTCCCATCCAACCACTGTGCCGTCCGCACCGGGCCCGGCAAGAACAGTCGCGCCAACGCCCCCGATGACGACTTCGGGATCATGATCTCCAAGAACATCGAGGACATCATCGCCGGGCGCCCAGGCTACGAGCACGTCACCTTCCACCGTCCCGAGAAATGGGAGGAGGCCGTCACCGTGGACGCCGCCGACGGCACCCGCATCGGCTTCACGCACGGCCACCTGGCGGGCTCGCAGTCGAAGGTACCTACGTGGTTCAGAGACCTCGCATTCGGGCGCAGGAGTGGTCTCTACGATGCAAGAATCCTCGTACACGGCCACTGGCATAACTTCGGTGTCCGCCAGGTCGGCGATGCTCGCTGGATCATTTCATGCCCGTCGGCCGATCGCGGGAGCGACTGGTGGACAAACATCAGCGGCGACTCCACCAAGCCCGCCATCCTCACCTTCGAGGCCCAAGGCGGCAACGCCTCGTCCTGGGAACTCTACTCCTAACCACAGAGAGGAATACATCATGCCCAACTCATTCTACGGAGACCCGCAAGACTCTCCCAACTCCGAAGCGCAAGACACTATCGGCCTCCTCATAGGCCGGTACATCACCAACATCGAGACCGGAACATTTGTAACGAAGAGCTGGATGGAGGACTGCGAGAAGCCCCAGGCACTCATCACCCTCGACGATGGCACGCAGCTCCTGGCTGTAGGCTCCGCAGGCGGCTGCGCGTGCGGCCAGGGGGACTTCTATTTCACTAAGGCGTTCTACCAAGGGTCACCCTCGGCCCGCATCATGAACGTCAAGGTAGAGATGGAAGGAGAGCCTGGGTATGACGGCGACATCTCCGCCACATGCTTCAAGGTGTTCGCGATCGTTGACGACGAGAAGCTTCCCCTCCTTGAGTTTGAGGGCTACGAGGGTGAAGGCTACTATGGTCGCGGATTCTGGCTCTACACCTACCCGCTGGAGAAGTAGCGGCCCCACAAGGCCCACGCTTGTAACAGACCTGAAACAAGGGGTACCTCGGGAAGGAGGCGATCATGGGATGGTACTGGGATGCCACCATCGGCAAGGCACTGAGCGGCTGGCGTTGGAAGCTGCATCACCTCTGGTGATATAGAGCGAGGCCCCCTCTCTTAAAACCTAGGAGAGGGGGCCTCGTCTTGCCTCAGGCGATCTTACGGATCACCAAGTCATGCACATACAGGACCGGGATCGGCGCATCCAGCCAGACGCCCCACACGTCACCGATCTTCTCATCCACCTTCTTGGGCTCAATCTCCAAGGACAGCTCCAGGTGCTCCCCCTTGCGGACAGTCAGGTCGGCAATCTTCGACCCCTGATCCACCTGGGCGGGATGCCCCTCCTCCTGATAGCGGCGAGCGGTCCACATGTTCACCTGGGCCTCCTCCTCACCGAAGTTCCCCCCGGGGAAGGAGTAACGCATCGTCAGCAGCCACTTCCCGTCCGAGGGCTTCAACTGGTCGAGGCCAGGAACGAGGGCCGGGTGCTGGAAGTCTAGGCGCACGCCGTCACCCGTGTCCGCTGCACTGATCTTCGGCCACTCCCCGATCGGCGGGAACAGGTCATCAGCATGGGAGATGGCCCGCTCCGTGCGCACAATGACCGTACCGAGCGGAGTGTCAGCCGGGACGGCCTGCCCCTTGTCCAGTCGCAGCACGCGAGGGAATACCGCCAGGTTACGGGCGAGCCGCTGTGTGAGCTCCTCAGCGTGCTCAGCAATCCGCTTCGTAGCCTCCCCGTCAGCCTTCGTCTGCTCCGCAGCGGAGCGGGTAGCCCGGATCGAGTCTCCCATCGCAGCCACCTGAGCCTTAGTGGCATAAGCGCCGTCGGCGACCTCCTTAGTGAGGGCCTTACCTGCAATCACCTTGGCCTCTACAGCATCCGCTGCGGCCTTACCGGCTACCGTGCGAACCTGCTCAACCTTCACGTCTACAGCATCAACGTCAGCCTTCGTTGCCTTCCCGGCCACCTCCTCCTTCGTTGCCAGCTTGGAGGTGTCAACCTGGGGTGCCCCGTCGTTGACCTTCACCCCCGACGCGCCAATGTTGATGGTCACCTGCGACGGCAGGCACTGACTCGACTTCTCCTCTGACATGCGTCTCCTTACGCCTGGAACTCGATACTTGCGGGCACCTCGCGGGCACCATCCCACACGGTGATCGTGGCGGCCCCCTCACGTGCCCCATCCCACACGAACACCGGCTGCGCCTTGACGGGCGTCTCATAGATCTTCAAGGACGAGATCGCCGCATCGCCAGAATCGGTCGGAATGCCGATCGACGGCAGCCACTTGGGGGCCGTACTGGCGGGAAGCTCAACCTCGACCACCACCTTCGTCTGCCCCCGCGTGAGCGTGACGGTAGCAATGTTGAACGGGCCGTTGATCTTGACCTTGTTGTCATTGAACCAGTTCACGCGCAGGTCAATGCTGGCATCCGCGGAATCCTGGTAGTCGATCTCGAAGGTGAACCTGCGAGACCCTACAGGCATGGCTGCACTGTCGTAGGGTGTGGTAGACGCCCCCGCAGGGAGGGTAGCCCCATCATCCTGCCGGGAGCCCTTACTGCGCCACCACGCCCCCAGAACGGGGAAGATGCTATCTGCCATTATGCGTCCTTCCTGACGATGATCGTACCCGCCGGAGTGTCGGCCGGGATAGCCTCACGCTTACCAAGCGAAAGCACCTTAGGTCGCGTACGCAATTCCTCCACCTCAAGCTTAAGCGGCAGATAGCCCTTAAGCCACGGGACCACGAGCTCGTGAATATGTGCCGACGGCGGGTTCGCGTAGGGGTTGCCGACAGGCTCCCACTGACCGCCCCGCTGCGGGTCCTCGCGCAGCTGCCCGTCCGTGATGTACAGGTGGGCGATGCCGAGCTTGTCGGCCTTGTCGAACACGCTCTTGTAGTTCTCGGAGGTGACGCCGTGGACGACGGCCCACCAGCGGGTGGAGGGGTACGCCTTCATGTGGTCGGGGAGGATCGGGGTGCCCGGGTCTTCGACCAGGAACGCGGCGGCGTCCTTCTCGAACATCATGCACACGTCGAAGTCGAGCTTGCACATGTCCTCGGAGATGTTCGACCCCGAGTTGATGACGATGAGGAACTCCTTGCCGTACTGGGCCCTGATCTTGTCGATGAGGGACTTGTAGGCGGGGATACGGCCAGCCTGGGCGCCCCAGCCGTTGATGACCTCGTCGAGGAACACGCCCTGGCAGACGTCCCCGTACTGCTCCTTGGCCTTGGCGATCTGGGAGAGGATGTACGCCTCCGTGTACTTGTCCACGTCCGGCACGTTCGCGCGCCCCGGGTCGCCAGCCGGGAGCGTTGCGGCGAGGTACTGGGTCTTCACATAGAACACGGCCCGCTTCGCCCCGGCAGCGAGCGCAAGCTCGGCCTGCTTCTTGAAGTCGACGTTGAACTCATCCCAGTTGCCGCTGTTACGGTTCAGGATGACGATACCGAGGGAGCCCGCGAACTTAAGAATCTGCGCCCACTTCGAAGTCTTGCCGGGCTTGCCGTCCTCGTAGTAGTCGGGCCAGAAGTAGGTGACCGGGCTGTAATAGCGCTCGCCCGGCTTGAAGGGGGTGATGGTCTTGCTGAGGGCGTTAACGCGGAGGGTGACGGCGTTAACGTCAACGACACCAGCCTTCTGGGCGAGGTCGCGCTCAAGGTTCTGCTGCTGCACGAAGGTGCTGTAGGCATCGTCTCGAGTAAGGTAGGAGGAGAGGTCTACGTGCCCGCCGCCCTGAGCCTGACTGAGCTCCGCCTTGGTTGCGTAGGTGGTGGCCGCCTCAGCCTTCGGGAGAGCAGCATCAGCGACGGCCCGCGCATTGCGGATGGAATCGCCCATGGCCGCAACCTGAACCTTCGTCGAGTAGGTACTAGCGGCCGCGGTGGCGGTTAGGTAGTCAGAGAGGGCCGCCTGAGTGGCGTACTTGCCGTCAGCTGTGGAGGCGGTCACGTACTGGCCGAGGTCCGTCTTCTTGGCGTACTTGCCGTCCGCTGTCTCGCCGGTGATGAACCTGGAGGTGTCGGGGACCGCGGGGATGGACCCCTTCACGGCCTCGAGGGCGCTCTTAGTGGCATACGTCGAGGATGCCTCATCCTTCGACAGGGCTGCGGCGGCGGTGGACTTAACCCCCTCGATCTTCACGCCCAGGGCATCATCGGCCTGACGCATCTCCGTCTTCGTGGCGAACCCAGACAGGTCAGGTGCAGCCTGCCCACCTCCGCCGAGCTGGGCCTGCGCGAGGGCCGCCTTCGTGGCGTAGGTGGATGCAGCATCCTCTGACTTAAGGTAGCCGCCCAGGGACTCCTTAGTGGCGTACGTCTCCGCAACTGAGGTAGTGGTTGCGTACGTGGCGAGCTCAGCCTTCGTTGCCGCCGAGGTGGTGGCGGAGTCGATGCGCTCACCAAGCTTCCGCTCGGTGGCCAGGGCCTCGGCCTTCGTGGTGTAGGTGGTGGCAGCCTCAGACTGCGGGAGAGCCGCGTCAGCCGTAGCCTTCACGGCGTTAAGGCGAGACGACAGTGCGTCATCCCCGCGGGTGACCTCCTCCTTCGTTGCCAGCGTCGAAGTGTCCACCTGGCGCCCCTCAGACGCCTTGCGTAGGGCCTCCAGCTCCACCTTAGTGGCGAAAGTCCGATCGGCCTTCTCCGTGCTGTACCAGGTCAGGTTAGCCATTAGTCCTCCATGCGAGTAGTCCATCCCCAACCTCGATCACGTCGGGGGCGTTGATTGCTTCGAGAGTGCCGTCGCCAATGTCGCGGACTCGGCGCCCATCCCGGTCAGACGGGTCTTCAACGGCGACACCAGAGAAGATGTCTACGAGGTCAACCTCGGTGCCAGCGATGATGCGCGCGTTGATGCAGCGGGTGAGGCCGGTGTCGCCGGGGATGTTGACGCACACCTGGTAGTTCTGTTCCCCGTCGGGAAGGGTTGATGGGGCTGCGATGTTCAGGAATGGGTCACCGTCGTGGTTGACGAGGATGCCGTCGGGACGGAGTCGCCCGGCCGCGTAGTGGGCAATGAGGGCGTTAGTGGAATCCACCTCAACGCCCTTGTACTGGGGTAGGGGAGTGAACTCGACACTCCCCATTCGGCCGAGCCCCTCCGGGCCGACCACCTTACCTGTGATGCGTGCGTACCCCTGGTTCACGAACTCTCCTGACGCCGATTCGTTACAACCTTCACTCTATCAATCCGATCATGAAGGTTAGATACCTCATCGTAAAGGTGAGCCCTGTCAGTGCGCGCATCATTCCTGACGCCCTCAACCTGCCCCTCCAGGCCCTGGAGCCTGCGAGACTGGTCGCTCACGCTATCCCTGAGTGCCCCCACCACCTCAGTGAGGGCATCCATCTTGGAGGTCAGGTCATCGAAGCGCATATCTAGGTCGTCTCGCAGGTTGGTGGAGTGGTTGTTGTGCACCCCCTCGGATGCTGATTCAGCGGCGTCGGCTGCGCGGGCGACATGAACACCCAGGCGCTCCAGCCGCTCATCATTCTCGGCCTGCTGCCTCTTAATCCTACTTGCGAGACGAGCAACCAGCGCAGCCAGGAGGGCAACCGTAGCCGCAATGAGATCAGGAGATGTTAGGACTTGCCCTATCGGCAGGACGCCCTCCAGTGGCTGCATGGTCGGTCAGCCAGCGTGGCGAGGAGTGTACTCGACAGCCGCAGTGGCGATAGCCTTGTCCGTCTCCTTCGCGTCAGCGAGGGAGGTCAGGACACTGGCCAGGACGGCGGTCGCAGCGATACCGAGAGCACCCTTCCAGTCAATGTCGAGAATGCCGACACCCACAACGAAGGTAGCAAGCAGGGACTGGGCGAAGGTCTTCACGGCACGGTCGAAGACGCCATACCAGAATGAGGCGCGAGCGTAAATGCTCATGCACTCACCTCTTTCAGGAACAACTAGGGGGCAGGACTTCCGCCCCACCCCCTAGTTTACACTGCGTCAAACGAGGTCACATAAGCCGGAATGACCCCGAGCGCGAGCGGTTCAGCGCCTCCTGGAGGGCCGCCCACGTGGCCTCGCCAGGCTCACCGTCCACGTAGTCACCGAACGACCAGCCCGCAGCGAACCGGTTCCACATGTCCGGCGCGACTGGCTTCACCCAGCACCACGCCCAGTACTGAAAGACGCGCACCACATGGGAGTCCCAGCCTCGATCCTCGGCCAGCTTCCCCGAGCCGGTGAGCATCTTCTGGGAGTGCTCAGGGACCGTCTTGTTCAGGTAGCGGCGCAGGTTGGCAACAGCATAAAGCTCGTTGTAGCCAGGGGCAAAGACCTCGATGAGGCGCTGCATGGTCGCGGGACCATACTCGCCATCCACCTCGAGAGCTCCAGCCGTAGCGACGGGGGTTGGGGCGCCGGAGATGACCTGGCCGCCGCCGATCATCCGGTCCCAGGTGGCCCGGTCGCGCAGGCGGTTCAGGTCCAGGGTGCCGTTATAGCCGGGAAGACGCCCATCCTCCGTGTACTGGTGAATCAGTGGGGAACCCCAGTAGGAGACGCTCGGGACGGCCGGGTCGCTATAGGAGGCCCCGTAGTCCGAGTAGTCAGGGCCGCCCGCATACCAGAGGGGGTACTCGCGTGCCACCGCGGACCAGTCGTAGCCGTTCACGGCGGACCCGTTCATGTAGATGCCGGGCGTGGAGCCAGTCATGCCCTTCACGGCATCGAGGAAGGTCTTCGCCCAGCCAGGCCCCTGCTCGACCGCGTTCGCCTCCCAGTCAAGCCAAAGAGTGGCCTTACCAAGGTAGCCGCGCACAGCATCCACGAAGTAGCGGGCCTGCTCCTGAGCATCCCCAGGGCGAGCGAAGTGATAGAAGCCGAGCCGCTTCGAGGCACCAAGGGTGGAGTTGGCCTGCGAACCCATGTACGGGTTCATATAGTCATTGTCTTCGGTCGCCTTCACGATCACGAAGTCGGCCCACAGGGCGGCCACGTTCAGGCCAGACTGGTGGCTGGAGATGTCGATGCCGTGCGCGTGCGCCGGGGCACTCGGGCTGGCGGTAGACGCCGGTGCGGGCTTAGCCTGGGCGGTCTGCCCCTTACGGAACTCGGGCCACTGCGACAGGAACTTCCCCTCATCGAAGCGGTGGCAGCTGGTCCACGCCCCAGACTGGGTGTGAGGGTGGCTGGAGTAGCGGACGGTGCGCGTCTCCTGCCCGGTGGAGTCACCCAGATAGCCGTCGATCGACCCGTCCTCGGCGATCCACGCCTCAGATACGAGAGGGTCGCCGCCATCCTCAACGGCGATGCACACATGCCCCCTGCCGCCCTCGTTCGCGGCGGACAGGATCACATCACCAACACGGAACCCACCCTGAGGGGTGAGGTCAGAGTCGTTCCACGGGACCTCGTTGAAGCCGCGAGCCTCAAGACCCGGCCTCATATTGCCCGTCCAGTGATCGTTAATCTCCGGGAGGGCCGGATGACCCCAGGCCGCCCCGTAGGTGTCGTGGACACCATAGCAGATCGCCCCACACACGAGACTGGAGCAGTCAGCGTTCTGCGGCGAGGATACATGCCCCTCCCAGTTGGCGTTGGCGTACCAGGTGCGCCGATCAGGCTGGCTGTAGCCGACGTTCTCCTGGTCGCAGATTCGGCGGGCGATACGCGCCGCCACAGACTGAACCGTCACTTACTCTCCTTCATCTTGTTCTCAAGGTCGATCACCCTGGCTTCGGCGATCACTGCACGCTTCGTGAGAGCAGCAACCTCCAGTGTCAATGCGTCAATCACGGCGAGTGCGTCTACCTGACTACTCTGCGGTTCCATCGGTGTTGCTCCAATCTTCTGGTTTAGGGGCAGGACCATAGTACGTGCCCGGCAGAGTCATGTCATCCTCTGAGGCCGGATCATCCCCGCCAGGGGACCCACCTCCGTTGAGGTCTGGCGGCAGACTCCATCTGGACATCCTGGAGTGGTCCTGGAGTACCGGCTCGCCAGCTGCGTCCACGTCTCCAAAGTCGACCATGCGGGCACCCTTGACCAGGACGTCCACGGCTGCGCCAGGATCGCCGGAGACGCGGACCACCCATTCGTCGGGATTGGACCTGTCCAGCGCCGCGGAGGCGGTGTCCGAGGCGAAGACGACCCAGGGAGCCTTGGGCGAGGCGATCCGAGGCACATAGTCCGGGAGCGCCCACGAGGCGTGACCGCCCTCGTCGAGCGTAAGGTTCTCCCAGTACTCGATGCCGTCGTAGGGGGACTCGGTACAGGAGTGAGACAGCCACATGCCTCTCTCCTTGGTCAGCCTCGGGACCGGCATGATGAACTTCTTGTTGCCAGTCATCTGGATGCCGGAGTTATCCAGGTAGATGTGGGGGTTGAGTCTCCAAGCAACCTCCAATCCCTGGGAGGTCGCCCACATTCCGGTGTTCTTGTTCCCCAGCGTGGCGAAGCTGAGGAAGTCCCGTCCCAAGCCTAAGTAGGCGAAGTTGTTGTCGTTTGTCTTCCGGTAGGAGATACCGGAATCGTTGAAGGCAAATGACGCGGAGTTGACTTTGGATGAGAAGCCGTACTTGCTGATAGCCAGCGACCCCCAGTTGCCATTAGGTCCAACAGTGATCGACACCTGCTGAGTGCCCAGAATGAGGGACGGCCTGGCTTCGGCGCCCTTCCTGGCGGCCGACTGGAGAGTGATCGAGGGCTCGCCAGTATTGGCGTCCTTCTGGATGAAGAGTGCGCCATCATCCCAGTCATCCTCCAGTGAGTTGAACGCCAGACCACACCCGATCTTCGCCCCAGACTGAGCGACATCGCTGCCAGTCTGTGCCCATACTAGGTTGTTGAAGTAGCACTCAGACCACGAGTCTCGACGCCCAATCCTGCCGCTGATGGAGATTTCACCAGTGTGGGCGTTAATATCAAGCGACTTCCACCCATTGGAGGAGTAGGCGCGCATCCCATCGTTGTCAATCTTCAACCCACGATTGTTCTGGCGGTCCGTTTGGATGGATGCGCCCGTGATGACTTGGCCGTCAATGGCCCCGGCGCGCAGATTGTCTGCCGTCACCGAGTTGGCGGCCAGCATCCCGGATTTGATCTTCTCGAACTCGCCACTGCGGGCGTTGATGATACGCGTCCAGACGTGCTTCGCCGTGAGGTCAACGAATGACGCATTACCGGTGACAGTAAGCTGGTCTGTGGTGAGCTGGAGGAACTTGCCGATGTCGCCAGCGATGCGCCTAGCTGCGAGGTCGTTGATGGCCGCTGAGCCGGCGGTCAGGCGCCCCACGTCGAGGTTGCTGATCTGCTCACCGGAGACGCGGGCGCGCTCCCAGTCGGAGCCGTTCCACTTCCACTCCGCCACGATATCGAGTGTGGAGGGGTCCTGAATGCGAGCCGTGTCGCCATAGGTCTCCCCCGGGAAGTCGGGCTTATCAGTGGAATTCCCCTTCTGATAGAAGACCTTGCCGAAGGCGGTGCGCATACGGCGGATGGACGCCTCGATCGTGGACTGTGCGAGCGAGGCGGCAGCCTTCTGGAACGGATTGTCGGACTCAACCCACTCCCAGCCCTTGTGGGAGTGGACGGTCGTGTTCCCGTCGGCGGAGCGGTCATAAGCCGGGAACGTGGTCTCGGCAGGAAACGTGGCCGGTCCAGGCCACTGGATGTACTCGTCCTTAATCTCGGCCACAGTTCACCTCACTTCGCGCGGATAATCATGGAGGCGACCGAACCGCGGGGGCGGATGGGGAATGGCTGGCCACCCCCCACATTCTTCGCATAGGGTCGCCGATCGGCCACCGTTGAGCCTGTGGACATGGCGTAGGTGTAGCCATTACCGGAGGCGTCATTCCAACCAATGTCGGTATTCGCTTTACCGGCCCGCCAGTTCGAGTTGGCGTTGTTGGAGTCAACGATTTCGTGCCCGTGTGAGGGCATCTCGTTCACGGTGAGGGTATGGTGGGTCTCGCCGACGGTCGAGCCAGTGACAAGCGCGTCAGTGCTCCCCTGGCCGTAGATAACCTTACCCTTGAGGTCGGGGATGTTGAACGTGGTGGAACCATTGCCACTACCGGCGACGGTTCCGATCACGTCGAAGAGGGTCTTGTACTCGGTGCGGCTCACTTCCTGCCCGTAGCACAAGAGCCAGTTCTTCGGGGGGCGAGACCCGTAGAAGGGGAGCACTGCTCCGATGGGGACAATCGCATCCACGATAGACAGGTAGGAGTTGTTGACACTCTGGAGTGCCCCGCGAGCCACGCCCGCGGACTCAGACGCCCTCTCCGCCTCCAACTGCGCAGAGGTGATACCATCCTCCATCTTCGTGAGCTTCTCCGCTGTGATGGGCGTGCGCCCATCGGGGCCGTCCTTCCAGACGTTCCCCAAATACGGCATATCAGTCTCCCTTCTTCCTTAACGTGAACACGCGGGCGTCCGGCGACACCCACTGCGACTTGTCGACAACGCCCTTATCCGGCGGGTAGGGGCCCGCCTCCACCAAGGATACCGCAACCTGCGTCATGGCCTCCGACAGCTTCTGAGTCTCCTTCAACGCTTCCGCGCGGGCGGCACGCTGGAGAACATCACTGGCCGCGATCTTCTCCTCAACCGAGCGGACGATCGCATTCGTGTCAATGGACTGCTCGAGAGTGATGGTCGCCTTGGGGCCCCACTCGGACTTGTTACCGGCCCGGTCGTAGGCGCGCAGGCACACCTCGTAGTCCCTGATCTCCAGGCCCGCAATGGAGGTGCGCTGCATGGGGGTAATCATGTCCGCGAACTTCGCCGGGGGGCGCCCAGGGTGCTGCACTGACACCTCAACGCCAGCGAAGTCAGCAGGCATGTTCTGCCCGTTCTGGCCCGCATAGTCCCACCATACCTGGAGCACGCCCAGAGACTGTGACAGGACCGGCTTCGACGGCACTGGCGGCGACTCCCTGTCCGTCTCCGTAGTCAGGACGAGGGGCTGCGACCACGCGCCAGTGGCGTTAGAGCTCTGAGCTCGCACCGAGAACCGGTACTCCGTCCCCGGGAGTAGCGGCCCAACGGTGGCCTTCGTCGTGTCGGCGCCGCGCACAACCATGGAGCCCGCGATACTTGTCCCGAACATGGACAGCTGCCATGCGACCTCATAGGAGACAACATCGACAGCATTGCCGAGGGTGTCTGTCTCGACGCGCCCCCACTGGAGGTCAACGAGGGCGCGCACCCACCCCTCGGAGTTGGTGATGGCGCGACTGGAGCCTGTGAGGCCCTGTGGGGGGAGGGGCCAGTACTTGCTCGTCGGCTGACTAGGGCGCACGCCGCTACCGGACGTGGATGCGAGACCCACGATGCCCTTCGTGCGCTTCGTCAGGCGCCCCAGGAGGCTATCTAGGACTGTCCCGAAGGTGGTGTGGCCGACGACCATGCCATCCTTCTGGGTGACGCTGATCTGGGCTACCTGGAGGCGCTCCATGCCCTCGGCGCGCTCCACCATGATCCAGTCGCCGAGCCGGTAGTCGACCCACGGGAGGAGGTGTACATCGGTGGCGGCCCACTCGCGCTTAATCTCCTCGCTCACGTGCGCCCCGGACTTGAGGGTGGCCTCGGCGACCATGCGGGCCGTGGATTCGAGCTCCACGCCGCCAGCCTCCACGACCTTCTCCACGCGGCGCATGCCACGGGGGGCCAGGTCATTGTGAATGAGCCAGGTCCTGCCACCTTCACCCTTTACGAGGACGTCGGTGCACATGTCGGCCCAGGTCGCCGCCTCGGGGGCGCCAGTGAGGGTGGTTGCGAGGGGCCAGCGCTTCGAGGCCGTCAGGTCCCTTGCCTGGGTGGTGTCCGCGTTGTACACCTTGAAGGTGCGGCCCTGCCACACCGTGTCGATCATGCCAAGGTCGCGCAGGGAGTCGACGATCTGGAGGAGGCTGATCGTAGGGTCGAAGTAGAGGGTGACGATCTTCGCCCAGTCCTGATTGGCGGAGTCCTTCACGGTGCTGGCGTCTAGGGTGAGGCCCGCGCCCCAGCCGCGCTTGGTGGCGTTCTGCCAGACCGTACCGATGATCGTTCCGGCGTTGCGGGACAGGAACTTGAACTTGCCGTCCTTGTCCTGGGCCTGGATCGGCACTGACCAGACGAGCGCCTCTTTCAGGTAGTCGCTGACATGAATGGCGGTCACCTTGCGGGAGTCGGTGCCATCGGAGACGAGGTTGTGCTCAGTCTTCTGCGTGATGAACCTGGCGTCCGGAAGCTCCTCCCAGTCTGCGCCGTTGAATGTGGCCTCCACCGCGACCTCGACCTCGCGCTCGAGGACGCTGCCACGGATGGCGTTAGGGCCGGGTGCGTAGGACATAGACAAGGTTGGGGTCTTCCCCCTGGGGGTGGTGATCGTCATCTCCAGGACGTCAGGGACGATGCCGATCCGGGCGCCCTGAACCTCGTAGGCGACAGCACGCAACTGCATACCAGGGAAGTAGTCGCGGCGCATCAGTAGGCCCTCCTCGCCTGAATAGCCCCCGTGGTCCCGGTGACCTGGAGGACGATCTTGCCCTCATGGTTAGGGGTGAGCTGCAGCCCTTCGGGGGACATGCTGATTTCTGCGGACGCATTAAACGCCCCCTGGAGCGGGTACCAGCGCTCGGACACCTGCCTCCAGGCGGAGTACTTGCCGACATCAATGAGGAGTCTCTGGTTGGACTCTATGGTGCCCCGCCAGGTGAGACTGGTGCCTGAGGTTACATCCTTAATGGTGACCACGTTGGCTGTCGGCTTGAGCTTCAAGATCGCATCCGGGATGGGTGCTGCACCGCCAGCGAGCCGACTCAGATCATCCAACTGGGTCTCAATGGTTGCGGTGTCCCTCCAGACACCCTTCACGGCCTCGAACACGACCGTGGTGTCGATGGCCCACTCCCCATATCGCCAGGCTGGCTGGGACACGCTCACGAGCCGCACAAGCGCATCCCTGGGGCTAACGCCCGCAGGATGGTGCTGGAGGGTGGCCAGCTTGTTTGAGGCCCTCAGAACGGCCATGAGCGCCTGGAAGTTGCGATCCAGATCAGCCCGATCCGCGCCCTCAACCATGAACGCAACCGTCACCTTGAAGGTATCCACCTTCAAGCCAGCGCCATCAAGTATGCCGCTACGGAACGGCACCTCCGTGCTCGTAAGGCGCGGCGCCGGGACCGCTGGGAGGAGGGTCCCCTGCATGACGCGCCACTTCCCCGGCTGGTCCAGGTCGACGCCGTTCAGGCTGTACTCGCTACTCATGACACCATCCTAGATGCTCGATGCGAGACGGATGCCGTCGGCTACGTCGTCTCGGGTCTTGGAGTCGCTCTGCGCCTGCGGGTAGTAGTTGGTGATATTGACGGTCCCGCCAGTGGATGCCTTACTTCCTGCCGCAACGGACGAGAGAGTGTTCAGCGCGTCTCGGGACGGCTTAGCCTTCTCGAATGTCGGCGCAACATGGGCCGCGATGTCCGGGGAGATGTCGTTAGCGAGGTCATCCGTGAAGCCCTCCAGTGAATCCCGGACAGCATCATACTGAGACTCGAGCCCGTCAATGAAGCCCTGCATGACCAGACGGCCCGCATCCCGCAAGATAACCTTATCGACAGGGGCGGGCCCCTTCCACGAGGGGAGGTACGAGGTCAGGGACGAAAGCTTGTTCCTCACCGAGGAGAACATGGAGCTGATGCCATTGATGAACCCCTGGATGACGTTCCTACCGGCGCTAATCAGCCACGAGCCAGCATTTGAGAACACATTCTGGATGTTGATTGGGATGTTGCGTACCGTGTTCAACATGTTGTTCACCCAGCTGGACACGGTGCTCACAATCCCGCTCCACATGGAGGACGTGATGCTACTTACAGCCGACCAGCCGTTGCTGATAAGGCTGCGGACCCAGTTGATGGCACTGGAGACCGTGGAGGCGATCGAGTTCCACACGCCCTTGATGGTGTTCCACACGGAGTGCCATGCCGTGGAGGACATCGACATGATCTGGTCTCCGAAGATACCGAACTGGCCCTTGATGAGGTTCCAGATACCCTCACCGATCGTCTTAATGCCATTCCAGGCCCCAGACCAGTCACCCTTGATGACAGCAAGGACAGTCTGGAGGACACCCTTGATGATCTGGATGGCGCCCGTCACCGCAGACGTGATCCCATTCCATGACGCCATCACCAGGGGCATGAGCCACTGCATGACCTTCCCCACCAACTGGATCGCCGGGATCAGGGCGGACGCCAACTGCTGAACCAAAGCAACAATCGTCGGCAGAATCTGCGGCAGGTACTCAGAGATGATCGGAGCCAACTGGGCGATGATCTCAGAGATCACCGGAACCAGCGCCTGGATCACCGGGAGTAGGGCAGCACCCAACTGCTCAATAACCGGGACGAGGATCGGAACCAACTGCTGGAAGATCGGAGCCAACCCCTCAACCAGCTGCGCCACCAGGGGCGCGATAGCCTCAAGGAGAGTGCCCGCGACAGTGGCGATCGCACCGAACGCCTCACCCAGGGCAGGCATGGCGGGGGCCAGGGCCTGCACGGCCACGAGGAGGCTGTTGAAGAAGTTCGCCAACCCATCCTGGAAGGCCGGGTTCTCGAGGGCCGTAGCGAGCCCGGTGAGCGCCGTGCGGAGCGTCTCCCCAATCAGGGGAAGCACCACGCCTAGGGTAGGCTCGAGGGACACGAACGCCTCACCAAGCTTACCGACCCCCTGGAACGCCGAACTGGCGGCCCGCCCCATGGAGGAGAACAGGTTCGTGAGAGTCGCCTGGAACAGGGGGCCATTCACAGCCTTGTTCGCCTTATCCAGTGCGTCAGCAATGGAGTCAATGGGGGCAGACCCCTTCGCCATGGCGGTGAACAGGCCCCCGACGATCCCGCCCAGGTCGATCGTGATGTCTTTGAGAGTTCCGAACGCCTTCGCGGCCGCACGAATGGACTCCTCCATCTTCCCGGACGCTGCAGCCTTAGACGCCCACTGCTCGAACGAGGCCGCCAGGTTGTTCGCCCACTGAGCGATGCTGGGGAGGAACTTCGCCCCCACCTCACCCATCGTGAGCAGCCCGTTCGTGAACGAGGCCGCCCCCGTAGACCCCAACGACAGGGCCTGAGACAGGTAGGTCAGCGACTGCTGGAAGCCAGCAATATGCCCCCCCGCGGCGCCAGCGATGGCCGCAGTCATAGAGCCCAGGTTAGAGGCGATCGACTGGAGTGCGGGAGACAGTTCCTGCAAGGCGACGTTAGCGAAGTCGCGGATCGGCTGAGCAGCCTGCTCCCAGTAGGCGCCGGAGATTTGAGTCTGGAGGTTCGTGAACGATGGCCCCAGGTCCTCGAGAACAGTCTTCGTGTCCTTGAGTGCCGTAATCAGGACGCCCGCTCCGGCGGCGGCGGCACCGAAGATGCCCGGCAGTGCCAGCAGGGCGGGCGTGGACTTGGCGATCCCCACACTCAAGGAAGAGAACACGCCCAGGCCGGAGCCGATCACCGACACTGCGCTACCAATCAAGGTGGACACGGTGCCGATCTTCACGGCCGCCGTATCCAGGTTCCGCAGGAAGTCGTTCAGGTTGCGGCCGATCGACTCGAACACGTTCCCGCCAGCAAGAGCCTTCAACTGGGCCGCCACGCGCGCCATAGACGCCTTGCCGAGGCGAACGTTAATGTCCACCCACCGGGGGTGAGCCAGGCGCTTAAGGTCGAACCGAGCTTTCCCGTCATCCAGGTCGACATTCACGGTGGCCTTGCCATCGAGCTTGCTGAGCTCGTGCTTGATCTTCTTCTTCTGCTCCTCGGAGAGCTTAGCGTGCACGTCCACGTCAGCCTTGAGGGACTCAATACGCTTCCGCAGTTCTGCGGTGGCGACAGAGTCAAGCTTCACGCCGACAGATACGTCAGCCTTCAACTTGTTAAGGCGGGCCTGGAACTGGCGGAACGACCTCTCGTTCACTGTCAGGCCAGCCTTGACATCACCTGCGGCACGCTCCACGTCCCTCTTCAACTTAGCGAGGTCACCTGGACGTGTAGACAGACTGACCGCCGTGCGGATATTGTCGAGCTTCTCCTGGAGCTTCTTCTTCTGCTCCTCGGAGAGGTTCGCGTTAACCTTCACCTCGGCCTTGATCTGCTGAATCTTCTTCCGAAGAGCCTCCAGCTGTCCCGACTTGAGGTCCACCTCGGCCTTGAAGCGGACGTCAGACTTTGCGGCCTCCTCGCGGGCCTTCTTAAGTGACTCCTTGTCGAGTTTCACCTCCGCGTTGAAGGTGAGGTCAAGGTCCTTGACCTGCTTCTGGATTCGCTTCAAGTCACGGCGAAGCTTCTTAGCGAAGTCAGAAAGGTCAGGGACAACCTTGACAGAAAGCTTACCAACTGTCCCCTTACCGGCCATCCCTAACCTTCCTCACCCCAGCGAAGCAAACAGGGCCGCAACCCCAGCTGTGTCACTCGATGATACCACCGACACCGAATTGGCCTTCGTGGGCCGAGGCATCATCTCAGAGTCTTTCAGTGTCGCCTTATTGGTGGCGGACGCCTTAATCAGCAGCGCCAACCTATCCAATTCCTCATTCAACCTCTCCGAGTCATGCGAGTAACCGAACCACTGGTCACCCCCCAGTTCGTTCGCCCGATACAGGCTCCAGGGCTCATGCGGTAGGCGCTCAAGAAGCTGACTTACGAGAGACACCCGGTAATCGCCGTGGACGTCAATCCGGTACAGTGCCCAGAAGTCCGCCGCAGCGTCCGGGTGCCTCTCGAAGAAGTCATCTAGTTCTTGGCGCCTGCGGCTTCCCCCGCGTAAGCCATAACCAGGTTGATAATGTCCTCCATGTCGGAGTCGTCATAGAACTTGTCCCAGGCGTCCAGGTCCTTGATGAAGCCGCCATCCTCGAGGGCCTCCATGACGTCAGCGAGAACAGCCAGGAGGTTCACATCGTCCGCAGCATCCCCCATGAACGGCTCCAGTACGGACGTCAGTCGCATCCGCTTAGAGGGACGCAGTGAATGCGGGGGTGCCAGCAGCTCATGTCCCGGAAGCGAGGAGAACGGGGGGAGCTTATCGGCCTTCTTGGTAGCCATGAGACATTCCTTCCAGTGGGGTGTTCGGGGTGTTGGAAGGGGCGCCGCCACACACCCCTACATGGCGGCGCCCCTAGTATATCGGCCGTCAGTTGACGGTGAACTGCTTGCCGTCGGAAGCGGCAACGTTGTTCGTGACGACCACGTTCGTAGCGCCAGTGTTCAGGCCGCGAGGAACGTAGGTGGTGATCCGCGTGGCGGAGTCCTTCTCGAAGGAGGCCACCTTGTCGCCGAACTTCACCTCCCGGACGCCATCGAAGTTGGCTCCAGCGATGACGACCTTCGCGCCGACCGCACCGGAGGCGGGAGTCAGGGTGGCAATGGTCGGCTTCGCGGTACCGATACCGGTGACGGTGCGAGGCTCGAGCATCTGGACGCGCGTCTTACCCGAGTTGGGGGACAAGAGCGTGCCAGCGATCTTGACCTCAGTGAAGTTGTCCAGGCTCAGGGACGGCATGTTGCCAGCCAGGGAGACGCGGCGGAACAGGTAGCCGGAGACGATGCGGCCGTCCTCGACGACAACGAGGATGGCGCGCTCACTGGAGGCGTCCAGCTCGATGTCCCAGGCGCGCTTCACCGGGTCGTAGGTGGAGCCGGGGAACGCCACACGCATGACGTCCTCCCCGAGGTTGACGGCGTTGATGGTGACCTTGTTGGTGACGTCCTCACGGGTGGAGCGGACGCCCTGACGGTCCCAGGTCCGCTTGGTGGACGTGTCCCCACCATCGGACTCGAATTCGATCAGGTTCTCACTGGAGGTGTCGCCCAGCCAGGTCCACCCACTCCCCTCCAGGGTGGTGCCGTCACCAAAGACGTACCCGTCGAGGTTGGGCGCCTCAGTGTCGTTGTTGGCGTAGTAGACGTGGCCGCGGCCCGCAATCTGAATCTTGCTGTTTCCGAGGTTAGCCATCAGGCTCCCTTCCTGGCCGTCACCTGGAGGGACGAAACCATGTTGATGTAGTCGGCGGTTGTGCCCATGTCGGTTTCCGGCGTGGGCAGCTGGGTCCACTCGAGGTAAGTAGCCCAGCCTTCGGAGGTCACCATTCCTGACCTCCAAGCTTTCTCAATGGCCTGCACGAGCGCGTCACTCGCGTCGGACACCTCATCCCCGTCTGGCCCAGTCATGTACAGGCGAGCCCTGATCTGGGTTGCCGCGAACGTCGGCCCAGACGGGTGAATACGGGAGATGGTCATCTGAACGCGGCACACGAGCTCATTCATGGG
>QWBZ01000125.1_pt1 | contig 28618 bp, 47 predicted proteins | sample 1972441 | NCBI WGS metagenome assembly QWBZ01 (sample SAMN09866721, study PRJNA288562) | Human oral metagenome isolate term6_saliva, whole genome shotgun sequencing... | isolation source: mouth | host: Homo sapiens | place: USA: California
CTGTATTTTTTAATATCTTCCACGTTAGTAAATACTACATCATAAAGTTTCTCGATTTCCTCAACTTTTTGTTCAGCCTTTTCAAAATCAATCATATCTTTATCAATTTTAGCTGGAATTATTTTTGCACTATCAAAAACAAATTCCATTTTAGGCAATGTAACTAATGACGTTTCTGTTTCAATTTCTACATTTTTATTTTCCATTTCAAAGATTCTCCTTTTCTTTAGTTTTGTCTAATCCGTCCATTTCATCTTTAACTAAATCTTCCATATAATACTCATCTGTTCCTTTTTCTTCTCTGTATTCTTTTAAGTATTCATCATAAGATTCACTATACCATTCCCAATTATCAACTCCACCAAAATCCAAAGCTTTGTATCTATGGTAATGATCTAAAAATTCTTCTAATTCATCTCTTGTTAATTCATAATTTCTATTTGCTAATTTTTTCATTCCTTAACCTCCATAAGTTTTTATCATTCTTGGCTCTGTATCGTTTTTGACACATTGCCAAAATTCTATTTCTTTGTTCAATAATTCTTGTATTTCATCTTCCCAGTCTGATCTATTGATTACAATTGTTTGCAATCTTTTATCTAAATCAAACGGTGTTGAATTTTCATTCTTAAAGCATTCAAACTTTATTTCAGCAACCAAGACAGCATATTCATAGCCTGTCACTAAAAAGTAATGTAAAATTTGATATAAATAGCTTTCAGGGATATTATTTTGCCATTCTTCTACGTATTTATTCCATTTGTTAATTGTAGTTGTTTTTATTTCCAGTATTCCTTTTTTATCCTGATAAACAATTTCTCCGTCCAAATTAGCCCGTATGAAATCATATTTTGAATGAACATACATTTTGTTGACTTCCAATATTTTTTTATCAGGGTGATCCTCTTTGTAGGAATTAAATATATTTTTTTCAAGGTTTTTACCTCTTTGAGCCGCAGGGCTTGTGAAATTATTTTGTACTCTTCCAGTTTTGTCTTTCCACACATCAATAATATTTTTATATTTATTTTTTCCCATTATTGCGCCTGCGTCACTCCCGCCAATGCCTTTTTTTCTAATACTAAGCCACTCTTCTTCGTTGTTATAACTTATTTCTTTATATTCCATATTTCTCCTTTTAATTTTTCTCCCCTTTTACAGACCTTTAAAATCCTTAATTCTGTTCAGCACATACCACAGTAACATAGCCATCAAAAATGGAAAAGCCACATTGCCTCCTGCTATCCAATGCCCTTTGATTCGGATAACTTCAATCTGAATCCAAATTGATGTCAGTATCAAAATCATCCATTTTGTTGCATTCACTGTTGTCATCATTTTCTTCCTCCATTTCCTTAATTTCTTCTTGTTCCATTTCTTTTTCCAGCTGTTCTCTTATTGTCATTATTCCTCCTTAATTTCATAATTTACTATTTTAAATTTATTTTTATTTGTTATCTTTTTAAATTTAACTTTGATTACATTTCTATCTTTTGTTTCAAGTTCTAGCATTCTTTTATTTCTGTCAAGTGTATAAGCCTCAACAGAATAATATTTTCTAAGAATTGATTTTACTTTTTTGGCAATCTGTATTAATTCAGTTGCTTTTAAGCTGTTCAATTCTTTCATTAATTTTTCATTCGTTTTAATTATCCTCCTAAAAATTTTTGATATTCTCAATATCCTAAATCAGTAATTCAGATTTGCTTTAAATGTTCTTAGATAAGCCCTTTTGTTACCCTGATATGCTTTTGATACTGATTAAGAAATTGTATTAACTTAATTGTGCCATCTATAATAGTTAAAAATTAAATAAATATTAGAAAAGAAGACTCATTATGACAGTTCTGCATATTCTAGTAGCTATGCCTTGTGCAAAAATATGACATAGATGGCACGATTAAACTAATACTTTTTTCTTGACTTTTTAAAAAAATAATGTAAAATCATATAATAAAGAGATTAAAAAACGTTTTCTTGTTCTCTTTGCTAGCAACTTGTTTAAATCGGTTTTGGCTAAACCGTTTCATATGTAGTATTTTATAGATTCTGACTGTCGAAAGATAGTCAGTTTTTTTGTTGAAAAATATACTCTTTAATGCTACACTTGTTTTAATTCTCTGTTAGAGAAAAATTATTTATGAAAGGGGGTGTAATTATGCAATTAAACCCTGATTTAATACGTGATATTCTTTTAAAAGCTGAATTAGGATCTTTTAAAATTTTAAAAAATGATGACGATGATGTAAACTTTTTTAAATTATTAAAAGATAAAAACACTCTTAAACAATTTGAAGAAGAAAAAGAAAAATATCAAAAACCTGAAGAATTTCTATCTTATTCAAACAGAGAAATAGAATATCATACACTTTTTTTAAAAGAAGCAGAGTTAATAGTTATCAAAAAAAATTCTATAAATGTAACTCTTGAAATTTCAGACTTAACTGTTGCTGGGCATAATTTCGTTTCCAATATCAGAAATGATAAAAATTGGAATAAAATTAAAGAAATTTCTAATAACGTTGGCTCTACTTCTATTAATACTTTAATTGAAATATCTGAAAAATTAATTTCAAAACTTATAGATAAAGAAATTAGTCTATGTCAATAATTTCTATTTCAGAATTTTCAAAAATTAATTCAACAATTTCTTTTGTTTCTTCTTTAGTTTCACCATAGGAGTAATAAATCTTTATATTTTTTACTCCTTCCAAAATTTCTCCGTTTAGTTTTGGAATTAAAGCTCCAGATTTTTTTCTTCTTTCAATCGTTATTTTATTTTTCATAAAAAATCTCTCCTATCTATATTTTCATTGTCCTAAGATAAATTAATATCTTATCCAAACCCACTGCAATATTTACAATGAGCTTATTAAAACATCAATTTATTTCCAATTTGGATTGAATAACAGCGGCTTTGGCTGTTCTTTTTTAAACAGCTTTTTAATTCTGTTCTTTAATTTCTTTGCCTCTTTTTCTTTTTTGGCTTTCTCGTTATTTTCGTTTACCATTTTCAATGCTTCAAATTTCATTTTTATTTTCTCCTTTATTTTTTAAAAATTTTAAATTCATATTTTTTTCCAAAATATAATCTATAAGTTCGCAAGTTTCATTTACTGTTGTCTTACATCTTTTAGAAATTGTTAAAACCTCAAACCCGCTTAGCCCTTTCCTTATTTCGTTCCTTGAAAGTTTCAAGTCGCTTATAGCTTTTGCAAGTTCACACATCTTGTCCATATCATCCCACCTTTTTAGTTTCAACGATGAATGTTTCTATTCTTTCGTTTTCCTCATACCAGTCTATTCCGCCGTTGCAATCTTCGTAATAGACTGTATCACAAACTTCTCTTTCATCTTCGTAATAAAAGTTTTCAAAGTATTCCAGAACTTTCATAACTTCTTTAGTTGTGTAGCCATCCAATATCCAGCCCATAAGCCATTCATTAAGCCATTTTTGTGTATATTCGATTTCATCGTTGTCATTTATTTTTAAGTCTTCACTATCAATCAAATCAAATATTATACCTCTTACCTCTTTTTCTAGATCTTCCATTTTATCATCTCCTTTTTTGTACTGTATTATCATTACTAAGTGGTTAAAAAAAATAATTTGTAATATTTTTACTTTACAAGATTATTGTAACATCAAAACATTACAATGTCAAGAAAAAATTTTCATTTTTTTAAAAAATGTTGTATAATATATTGAAAATATTTACATAAAGGTGGTTTTTATGAGTTTTGGAATAGTTTTGAAAAATGTTAGGAAACAAAATGGAGATAGTTTACGTGGATTAGCAGACAAGATTAACTTAGCTTTCACATTTATTGATAAAGTAGAAAAAGGATTGAATCCGCCATCTGAAAATATGATAACACGATTATTGAAAGTTTATCCTCTTCAAAAAAAAATACTGTCAAAGGCATATGCTGAAAATGAACTACCTGAAGATGTATTGAAAGAACTAAATTTTGGAAATATAACTGAAGATTTTTTAGACAGTATATTAGGATTAGTAAAAACTTTGGATACAGAAGAACAAAAAAATATTTTAAATACAATTCTTGAAAGAATAGAATATATGAGTTTTAAAAGCGGGAATTATGACAAAGTCAAAGAAATGATAAATGAGGCTAAAGAAAAAATAAATGAATTATAATTTTAAGGAGTGAAAGTGTTTAATTTTTTAAAAAAGATATTCAAAAGTAAAGAAAAAAAAGAATTAAAATTTGAAATAAAAACTACGTTTGATGATTTTGAAAATAAAGATAACTTCCAATCAGAAATATCCAAAGAATTTGAAGAAGGTTTAAAGGTTATTTTTGCGAAACATTTGACATCCAGAGATAAACATAATATAGATTATGTCCTCTCGAATATAAAATCAATTTATATAAAAAATCCTAGAGAATTATTTAATCAATTGATTAAAGATGAAAAAATGATTGAAATGCTTCCTGCAGAAAAACTGGAAACGTTTACTATTAACGAATTAAAAGAAAGATTTGAATTTAAAAAAAGAATAAAAAAAGACATTATTCAAGAAATAATAAATAAATATACTATTAAAGATATAAGTCAAAGAACAGCAGGAATTCGATACAAATTATCTGAAGAATATAATTTTAAATACGATAAAATTGTTGATATGTATAAAAATAAGGAAATAGAGATGTTTGAAATTGTTATCAAAAATATTACTAATTTTGATTTTTTAAATATACAAAATAAAAAATTTAATAGAATTCCAACAAAAAAAGATTTATATAATAACATAAGTAATTCGATTCCTGTGGTTAATATTTCTGAAGATTATTATATTGAAAGATTAAAGGAGTATAATAAAATAAGTATGAAACAATACTTAAGAGAAACTGATGAAAGAATAGAAAAATTTAAATATTTCTTCTTTTCTCAAATGATAGATCCAGGAAACAAGCAGAGGTATTTTGATTTTTTCTTGAATGGCGAGTATTTAAAAATGAATTATGAGTTATATAATCAAAAATATTTTGATTTTAAAAGAAATATAGAAAAACAAATATTTGAGCGATTTATAATATTTTTAAATATAAAAATTTCTAATCAAATACGTATTAAAGATTATAAAAAAGCAGGACTTGATGTTACAGTATGGAATGTTTGTCCAGTTCATAAAGAAAAAGCACCATCTATTGAAAAAATTAATGAAGAAATTTTTTGCACTTGCGAACTTGTATAGGGAGGGAATATGAAAATAGGTTTGAGGAAACCATCATTAAAGAAAAGTTTTAAAGCAATGACTGCAGGGAAAGCCAAAAGAAAGTTGAAAAAGGCTTTTATACCAGGATATGGTAAAAAAGGTACTGGGTTATTAAAAAATCCCAAAAAGGCGATTTATAATAAAGTTTATAACAAAACAACCATCGGAGCAAAAGATTTGTTAAAAAGCAAAAAAACAAAAACTAAAAAAGCAACTTCTGTTTCTAACACAAATGATTCAGGAGAATCAAATTTAATTGTAAATATTATTATTTGGTTATTTATTATGAGTTTCTTTATAGCAATATTACCATTTTATTTGATATATTTACTTTTTAAAAAGAAATAAATACCACCATATATAAATAGAGTTATTTCAAAATTAAAATAGCTCTTTTTTTTTACAAAAAAATTTCTTGACTTTGTAACATTAATATATTACAATATATTTGAAAAAATTTTATAGTTTAAGTAATGTTATTACATTACTAAAAGGAGGGAAAAATGACGAGTACAAAAGATGTTTATGAAATTTTAGATAAACATATAAGATTAAACTATAATTCCAGAGCTGAATTTGGCAGAAAAGTGGGAATGGTAAGACAAAATTTGAAATTATTTATGGATATTTTGAAAAGTAACAACTCTGGAAATAGTTTTAATAAAATCTCAAGAGTTCTTGAGAAAGCTGGTTACAAAATTGAAATAAAAAAAATTATTTGATTATTTTGATAATTTTTTTCATTAAATCAAATAATTCATCTATTTTTTTATCATTATTTTCCATAAATAATCACTCCTTTCGTTTAAAGATGTAATTATTCTAATAATGATGAAGAAGTAAAACAAATCCAGGAATCGAGGGAGGAGGTGTGAGGGTGAATAAAATTGATAAATGGGTAATATTAAACTGGATAATACCAAGCATTGTAGCAGGGATAATATCGTACTACACAGCTAAGAATTTTGATATTATCCATGGAACACTGATGTTAATACTAAGGGATATTAAAAAACTTTTTGCCATATAAAGTTAGGAGTGTTGTAATAAAAGCAACAATAAGAGGACAAAATACAGAACGCATAAATTCCAAAAGAAATTTTATCCAAAAGTCTTTTTTGATATTTTTAACATTTTGACAATGATCTTGAATAAATTTTTTGCCATAGTCAGTGAGGTAATAAATATCCAGTTTATGCCAGGTATTTATTCCGTTAATATCTTGAATAATTTCATATTCTGAAATTATATATTTACTGCTTTCAAAAGGTGCATAGATTTCAAAGTCTTCCTCCTCCATTTCCTTTAATCTTAAATTAGTGGAATATTTTTCTTGAGGAAATTTTTTAAGAATATCACACTTATAGGCTTTGTTGCTTTTATAGATAAATTTTAATATTTTTATATCAATATCACTTAACATGGTTAATCTCCTTTAATTTTATTAATATTATTATACCATAAAAACACAAAAGGTAAGGAGGTGTGAGATGAACGAGAAAGAAAAAAGAATAACCGAACTTCATAGTTTAGTTTGTGACTTAAGAAATAAAGTTTTAGAAACTACCCCAACATTAGATTTACAAGAAATAACTTTTGTAAAAGAAATGCTGGGGGGTGGAATTAATGTTTTTATTTTCTAGTGAGCCATTGGAAAATAGTGTTTCCGACAGGGGGCAAAAATAAAATAAGAGAGGCGAGATAAATGAACTGGAAAAAAATATTGCTACAAATAATTTTATCAGTAGCAACATCGATAATAACATTGTATATTTTGACTAGATATTTTAGTTAGTAGCTTTAAAAATCAAAGCGAAAACAAAAAAGCACTCCAAAGAGTGCCAGGAAAAAATATGGAAATCTATATCTTGTGTTTATTATAGCATAAGTTATTGAAAAACACAAGATGTAGGGAAAGGAAAAAGAATGAGATTCACAACATATATAAATAATGCAAAATGCATGGAGTGGGAAATAAATGCCACTCAAGGAATTCTATTTTCTTTATTGTACGAAGCACCTGCTTGGGCAAAAGAAGAAATTATCGAAAACAAAGCATACTATTTTGTTTCGAGAAATTTGATATTAAATGAACTGCCAATGTTTTTTGAAAAGTCTGATACTGTTTACAGAAATTTAAAAGTGTTGCAGGAAAAAGGACTTATTGAATATATAAAACAAGGTAAAAAAGACTTAATAAAAATCACGTCAAAAGGAAAGACGTGGAATGAGTTTAAAGAAAATAATTCGGAAAAAAATCCAAATTCTGAACAAAACTCGGAAAAAAATCCGAGCAAATTCGGAAAAAAATCCGAAAAACAAGAAAATAACTCGGAAAAAAATCCGACAAATAATAATACTATATATAATTATAATAATACTAATATATTAAATAATAATATACATGTGAAAAATGAATTTTCACAATCGTGTGAAAAAATAAAAAACCAATGGATAAAAATTGCTTACGAATTTGATTTATCAGGTAAACAATTAAAAATAACTGACAAGCGAAAGAGAGCTATTAACAATTTGCTAAAAGAGTATTCGCTGGAAGAAATGTTACAGGCTATGGGAAAAATCCGTACATCTAATTTCTTGCAAGGAAACAATAAAACAGGGTGGCAAATATCATTCGACTGGTTTACTAACAAATCGAATTTTTTAAAAGTGCTTGAAGGAAATTATGACGATAAAGCAGGTATTAATAATTCTGAAAAAGAAAAAAAATCCAAAAATTATCAAGAAAAAGACTTTGTTGGAGTAACTAACGAAAGCATTGCGAATTTATTAGGAGGATTGACGGGAAATGAATAATCAAGAATTTAACGAAGTATTTAAACTGCTTTTAACAGCTTATCCAAACACAAAAGACAAAGAAAGTGTCGCAACTATTTATTTTTTGACGATTGCAAATGAGTTGACTAAAAAAGAATTTGCAGAAGCGGTTGTCAAAATCTTAAAAACTAGGAAAAGTGGGTTTATACCACAACCAGCTGAAATTTTAGAAGTTGCTAAAAAAACTGCTAACATCGAACATCAAGTGATTTTAGCTAAAAAAATGTTGATTGAAGGGGTTAGAAAAGTCGGCAGTTCAGGAATGGTGGCTTTTGAGGACAAAGGACTTCATGCTGTAATCGATTTTCTTGGTTGGCGTAGAATTTGCACAATGGACAAAGTTGAATTTGATAATTTTTTAAATTTTCAGTTTGATGGAATTTATAAGGATTTTTTAGAAAATCCATACGAAACAAAAAATTATTATTCAGGCACATATAAAATCATTGGACAAGCGAAACTGAAACTTATCACTTATGCGAGTGTCGGTGTAAAAAATACTAAAAATCTTAATTTTATTAAGCTAGAATATAAGCCGCAAAATGAAGTTAGAGCAGTTGATTTTAGTGAACTTAGAGAAAAAATGCTGATAGGAGGATAAATGCAAAAATTACAGGAAGAAAAGAAAAAGCTGGAAAGCAACAATGAAATTCTGAAAGAACAAAACAAAATTTTGAATGAACAGATGACGAAAAAATCTGAAAAGATAAAACAAAATGGTGTTCAGATAGAGAGTAACAACAAGAGAGTTAGGCAAATTGAGAAGATTTTGAAAATTAAGATGAAAAAAAATAAACAAAGTATATAAAATCAGGAGGGAATAAAATGTTAGGAAATAACATAGTAGACTATATGATAAACAGCTGTAAAGGAGCATACAATTTAGAAAATGCAAAATTAATTAAAAAGAACGTGGAAGACAAGAAAGTTCAGTTTGTTTTTAAAAGAAGTGATTTAAAATTAAACATCGAGTTTGCAAATGATAAGATTTCAGGAATTATATATAATAATTTCTTGACTGATTCTCAAAGGGAAAATGTAACAGAATCTGAATATTGTACAAGATTGAATGAAATGCTTGAAATAACAGATATTGATGATATAAATAAACTTGATGAAATTTCAAGAAATATCATCAAAAAAATAAATTCAGAAAAGTTATTTGGAGAAAATCCAAAGAAATTGCTTTTGAACAGAGAATACAGAGAAAAACTTGTAAAAATAAAAAGATTTTTCGGAGCAGAGCCACAACTGCTGAAACTTTATGAAGAAATTGAAGAGCTGCAAACAGCATATAGAAATTACAGAAAAACATTTTATAAGGATGAGCAAAATCTAGTCGAAGAAATAGCAGACTGTTTTGTGGTGGCTCTACAAATCAATAAAGTGAAAATGGTTAAAAACGTTATTAAAGGCTTAATTGACAACACTAAAATCTTTAAAACTGAAATGCTTGAAAAAATCATAAGAATGGTTAAATTTAAGATTAATCGTACAGTTGAGAGAATTGAGAGCGGACAATACGGAACATATAAGATTGAATATAAAGCCACTAGAACTCCACAGAAAGCTGTGAGTGAAGAAAAAGAGAATGAGCCAGCAAATTCTCCAGCGAAATCATTTGGCATTGCAGAGAGAAAGAAACAGAGCCGTGAAGAAAAGGAGAAAGCTAGAAAGGAAAACAAAGTTTTTGAATTTGTGAAAAAGAATGAGCCGTATTATTACCAAGCACGTGATATTCAGCTAAATACTAAGATACAGGCTAAGGAATGTACAAGGATTGTTGAAAAATTTATTGATGAGGGAAAAATAACGGTTACAAAAAGAGGTAAGGACGGTGTCTATGGAGCGACACTTACAACTGTTCAGGAAGCTGAGGTTGTTGAATAATGGCGATGAATGCAGGGAAAAAATTTGAAAACGACTTTAAGAATAGCGTTAATACGGATGAAATATTTTTGCACAGATTCAAGGATGGAACAACAGGAACTGTAAATGGACAGATGATCAGATTCAAAAATAAAAACTTATGTGATTTTTTACTTTTCAAGGACGGCTTGCTTGTCCTTGTTGAGTTAAAATCCTTTTTAGGAAAATCAATGCCATTTACAAATATAAAAGATACAGTTGATGAACAGCAAACATTTTTGTACAATTTACGACTTGAGGCAAAGAAAAATAATGTAAAAGCGTATATGATACTTAATTTTAGGGATTTGTCAGAAACTTATGCAATAGATATTCATAATTTTGATGAGTTTTACAAAATGACGAATAAGAAAAGCATCAATATAGATGAAGTGAGGCAATTAGGAAAGCAATTGTTTCAGCAAAAGAAAAGAACAAACTACAGATACGAAATTAGCGACTTGTTCAATTAGGAGGAATAATGGGTAAAAGATTAGCAAAAAATAGAGTTAGAAGTATTTTAGAAGAATATCCAGAAACACGGAATGCTGAAAATCCCGACACATATGTTATGTGCTTAATATTGGTTGAGGATGGGATAATAACGCAGGATCAGGCGGCAAAGATATATGATGGATATTCAATTAACAACATAGTTAAAAGTCGCCAGAAAATCCAAAATTCAGACAAGGAATATGAGCCAAACGAGGAAACTAAAAAGAAAAGGTTTGTAGGATATATGAATTTCAGACACGCCTGGCGGAAAGGAAACTTGGATGTCTAAGAGGATGAGCAGAGAAAATCAAAAATTAATTTACTGGTTCATAGACTGCTACGCTTATCATCTGAAAGGTGTAGACATAAATTGGCAGACTAGCAAGCAAAAGCCTGCCATTTCTGATTATTTTTTATACAAGGCAAAGGAGGACTTGAAAAAACTTTATATCAGGCACAGCGGCAAGAATGTAAAGGGATATGAGCCTTTTAAGAATATGGAGAGCAAGCTGAAAGACAGAATCGGAAACATAATTGACAAGAATTATACAAAAGAAAGCAAAATCAATATAATCACAAATGATTTAATGGATTTTGTAACTGATGAGATTCAAATGTTATTTATCAAACTGAATGATACTTTTAGCTTGGCACTTAAATTAATGAGCAATGCTGAAGCTGTGGCATTCACCAATTTCCTTTTTGATTATTTTCTTCAGAACGACATAGCAATGTGGGAAGAAATGCAAATGCTGTATAAACAGCAGAACGAGGAGAAATATATTTATTCTATGCTGAAATATAGAAAATGTGCTGTATGTGGAAAATATCATACAGAAAATAGCAGTATAGATTTGGAACATTGGGATTCGATTGCAAGTACTCACGGAACTTATAAAAAAGATACTGGACAGGAAGGGCGGTATATTTCGTTGTGCAGACTACATCACAATCAGAAACATAATTGGGGAGTTCAGACATTTGAAAGAAAATACAACGTAAGGGGTATTTATTTGGATGATGAACAGATAAAAGAACTGAAGAAAATTTACAAAAATCATTTTAAGGCGTTTAAGGAGGAGATATGATAAAAATATATTTATTAGTCGCAACAATTTTTCTAGAAATTTTATTTATACGATTTGAATTGGATGAACTACAAAATTGGTACAAAGCAGTCGAGGAACAAATGTTTGAAGATTTTAGTACTAGAGAAAAACAAAGAAAATACGCAAGAAAAAAAGCAGCAAAAAATATATTCAAAATATTGATTGTAGGTTTGTTAGTATTATTTGGAATTTCTTTTTTGAAATAGTTCAGTCGCAGAAAGTCGTTTTGGCTGTAATAACAGTTCGAAATGTAGTATTTATAAGGAAAAATGACAGTCGTGAAAAGTCGTTTTATTAGAGAAAGGTTAGGAGGAGAAATGAAAAACAAGGATAGAATGCAATTCAATTTAAAAAACTGGGAAAAACGTGGTTTCTTTGGAAATCTTTGGAGTAAAAATGATAAAAGAGCAACTTTTGAGAAGATATTAAATAAAGACAAGTATAAAAAGAAATGAGGAAATAAAATGGAACTTATTGAATTATATGGGATAAAGATAAAAGAATTAACTGAAATATTGAAAGATGAAAGAGTAAGAAAATTTGAAATAAAAGAACACACAAATTACATCGATTATCTCATTATATCGTTTGAGTTAAATTATGAAAAGAAAATACAGTTTGATATACGTTTAAGTGATATGAAAGATTATCAAAGTTGGGATTTATCAATAGAAGAAATAAGTTCTCAATTTGATAAAAAATTTGCAAAATTAAAAGAATACTTAGAAAGCAAAAATAAAGGTGAGCTCAAAGAACTTGAGAATAAAATATCTGAGTATGAAGCAGAACTTAAAAAGGCAAAAGAACAATATGATAAAATAAACGATTATGGTGAGAACTTATAAGGTTAGGAGAAGAAATGGCAGAAAAAACAATATTAGACGGAATAATTTTGAAAATAGATAATGGTTACCCATTGTTGCAAACTGAATATCAAACACTTCTTGAAGAATTACCTATTGTAAGGGAAGAAGAAAGTGTTGGAAACTGGGATAGCGGGTCAATAGATTATAGGAACGTTAGTAAAAAATACTATGTGGTAGGAAATTCAGAGAAAGGATATTTTTGGTTTTATCACGCTAAAAGTGAATGGGTTGTAGATGGATATTTTGATATTAAAAGAGTTCAAAGAAAATCCAAACAAGTCACAGAAACAAAAGTTTGGTATGAATAAAAAGAAAGGAAATTAAAATGAAGAAATTATTATTAGGAATTGCAATTTTAGGATTATTAGGAAGTTGTGCAAGATGGGAAGACAGTCGAAAAGATTGGAAAAGTGATACAAGTGGATTAAAAAGAACAGTACAAATTTATACTCTTGACGGAAAATTGTTGAAAGAATATAAAGGAACGATAAGAGTAAGGGATTCGGATAATAGCGGTAGAATATCATTGAATTTAATAAATGAAAACAATCGTAGAGTTACAATTGATAATGCAATCGTGATAACAGAGGAGGAATAAATGGAAATAATAATGAGAATGATAAATGGATTAATTACAGTAACAGCTACTTTAGTGCTGGTAAGATACTTATATGGATTAGTTATTGTATTTAAAAACAAAGTAAAGACATTTAAATTTAGCATAAGCAATATAATAGCATTTTTGATTGCTATGATTGTAAATCTGCTTGTGATTTACGGATTGGTTTGGATTATAAAGTTTTTTGCAATTAGGGTGTGAAAGGGTTGCAAATATAGAGAAAATAAGGTATAATAAAGGAGTGATAAAATGCTTAGTAAAGAGCAGATAAGTCAAATCGAAAATGATAAAAATATTTTTTTTTGCGTTGTGGAACTACTCAAAGTAATTTCTATGAAAGGAGAAGTCAAAGTGACTTTTAAATTCAAAGATAAGAAATTGAAAGGGAGAGAACTATGGCGTGATACAATAGAATAAAGACAAGAGCAAAAAGTTTGTGAGTCGATTTATATATAGATTAGAAATAGTCTATTTATAAGTCGGCTCTTTTTTTGTCTAAAAATCAAAGAAAGGGGCAAGATGAAGATTGAGAAAATAAATATCAGCAAAATAATAGAGTACTCAGAAAATGCAAAAGAACATCCTGAGTGGCAAATTGAACAGATTAAAAACAGTATTCAAGAATTTGGATTCAATGATCCAATTGCTATTGATGAAAACAATACAATCATTGAAGGGCACGGAAGATATTTGGCATTAAAGGAACTTGGATATGAAGAGATAGAAGTGATTAGGTTAAATCATTTGTCAGAAGAGCAAAAAGCGGCTTATGCTATTGCTCACAATAAATTAACCATGAATACAGATTTCGATATTGAAAAGTTGCAGTATGAGTTGAATAAGCTGGAAGTAAATGATTTTGATTTAAGTGTACTTGGTTTTGAACAGTCTGAACTTGATGAGATTTTGCAAGAGGAAATGGAAGAGCTAGAAATTGAAGATGAAGATACAGATGATGCGGAAGTCAAACGTACTAAATTAATTTGTCCCTGCTGTCAGCATATAGCATTAAAGAGCGAATTTAAGGAGGTAATGGATGGCGAAGATACATAATGACAAATATTATACTCCTAATTCAGTTGTAAGAAAAGTGATTGAAGTTCTTGAAAAAGATGTGATGCCAATCAATAAGTTTTCAAGAATCATTGAGCCAAGTGCAGGTGCTGGGGCATTTCTTAAAAGACTTCCTAAAATTGCGATCGGATACGATATAGAGCCACAAGGTGAAAATATCATAAAAGGCGATTATCTTAAACAGAATGTTCCTTATATAAAAAAAAGCCTTGTAATTGGAAATCCACCTTTTGGAAGTAGCGGAAATTTACATACAGAGTTTATAAAAAAAAGTATGGAACATTCTGACTATGTGGCATTTGTGCTTCCAGGCGATATGTATAAGAAAGATAAATTTGAAAATATTGAATTATATAAGTCATATATGTTACCAGCGGTCAAATACAGCGGAGTTAAGTTAAAATGTTGTTTCAATATTTACCGCAAAAGAAAAAGAAAATTAAAAGAAAAGAATATCAAAGATGTTGAGATTATAACGTTTTCTAAAACTAAGAGCACTACAAAACAACAGGAATTGCATTGGTTAAATATAAAGTCTGATTTCAGATTCATAGCATTTGGAACAATAAGATTGTTGAAAAGTACAGATAAAAGAGTTCGTGCAAAAGAAATAAAAATAATCTTAAAGAAAAAAGTTAATTTAAAACCAGCCTTGGAAAAATATTTAAAGAATAGATCTAAAGTTGCAGTGTCAACTCCGAATGTAAGCAAAAAAGAAATCGTTGAGTTAATATATGATAATTTTCCACAATTGAGGGAATAAATATGACTAAAAAATTGTTACTGAACGAATGGGAAGAACTTGGAGGAGAAAATGCTGCAAAAGGGACTTTAAAGAAACTGGCTGATAAATACAGTGTTCCAGAGGGAACTGTGAGGCGTTGGAAGAGCGAACACTTGAAAAAAAGTAAAGCGAACGTTCACAATAAAAAGCGAACGAACGTTGAACGTGTGAAGGAACGTGATATTCAAGTGAAAAAGGATATTTTAAATGATATTCCGAGAGAAGAGGTAATGAGAAAAAATGAGATATCGAACGCAACATATTACAGGAAAGAAAAAAGTGTAAGGGAACTTAGGCTAGAAAAAACAGAAGAGCAGTTGGATGATATTCTTTTAAAAGTTTATTCTGATTTAGGAGATGTACTAAAGAACGTGGAAATTTCAAAACGTAACTTAGTGATAAGAATGGCTAAGGAAATCTCAAAAGATGAAACGCTAGATGCCAAAAGACTTCAAATAATTGACAAGGCTTATGTAACTATTAAAAAAATGGGAAACGATTTAATGAGGACTGGTAAAATGTTGACTGCTTACGAATTATTAGAAGTTGATAAGCAACTTGCAGAAGAAGCGTTGCAGCAAGAAAAATTAGATATTGAAAGGTCAAAACTAAAAACGGATATAAACGAAGATAACAAAATAGAAATTAAGTTGGTGGGAATCTGATGGAAATAGTGAGAGAAGTAAATAAACATTTTAAAGAATTTTTGTTAGATAACAGTCAACATATTTATTTTTTGCTAGGCGGATATGGAAGCAGCAAGTCATACAACGCAGCAGTTAAATTGGTGCTCTTATCATTACAAGAAAAAAGAAAAATTTTGGTTGTAAGGCAGATAAGAGAGAATTTAAAAGAGAGTTGTTATGCGGATATTCAAGATATTATATACAGCTTTGGATTGGAAAAATATTTTTATTTCACGTCAACTCCGATGAAAATTGTTTGTAGTGTAACAGGAACAGAGTTTATTTTCAGGGGATTAGATAATGTTAAGAAAATCAAATCAATAAAAGATATAGATACTATTTGGATAGAAGAGGCAGATGAGATTGATTATAAATCATTTAAAGAGCTTAAATCGAGATTGAGAAGTATAAAAAACAGAAATATATTGATTTTAACAACTAATCCTAATGAGTTTGGAGTATGGACGTATAAATATTTGAGTGAAGTACTAAAAAGCATTGGTAAAGACGAGAATAATCTATATACTGAGCGAATTATGAAAATAAAGAATGAAGTAAATCTTAAAAAAGGAAATGTATTTTCAGAAAATATATATTTACATCATTCTGTGTATACAGATAATAAATTTTTACCTGATAACTTTATAGCAGACTTAGAAACTGAAACAGATAACTATTTAAGAGCAATAAAGACGTTAGGTAGATTCGGAAGTGCTGGGGATACATTATTTAGAAATTTACATCATATGGAACAATCAAGAATAGAGAAAATAATTGAAGGTAAATGGAATAGATTTGCTGGATTCGATTTCGGTTTTAGCAATTCCTATAACGCAATAGTGAGAATGGTGATAGACGAGGAACTGAATGACTTGTATATCTATGAGGAATTTTATGACAACCATCTATTAGATCCTGAAATGCTAGAAATGGAAATTATCCAAAAAATGATAGAAGAAGGCGAAGTTGTATATGCTGATAGCCAAGAACCTAAGTCAATAGAATTTTTTAATGTGAATGGACTTTTGATTAATTCGGTAAAAAAAACAACTGATATGAGCAAGGCAGGTGTGAGAAAAATACAATCATTCAGAAATATATTTATTGATAAAAATGTATGTCCGAATACATATAGGGAACTAACAGAAATGAAATGGTTTTATAACAAAGACGGATTAATTGCTAAAAATCCGAAAACCAAGAAGCCTTTTAATATAGACCCACATACATTCGATGCGATTAAATATGGAATAAGTGAATATACGCCATATGTTTCAAATAAACATTATTATAAAGACAAGGAGGTGGATAATGAGACTTAATATTTTTTCAAAAGGATTTTGGAGTACAAGGTCGCCAGTTACGTTATCGGAATTTATAAATGGTTATACGCTCGAAGATGAAGATCCTGAAAAGTTTTTAAGCCAGCTATACAAAAAACCGTTTACATCTAGTGCAATAACAAGGATAAATGAAGCAATAAATAATTTGAAATGGGGAACATATAAAAAAGGATATGGGGATAATGTTAGAGATGTTAAAAGCAGCTATGTGCTAAATACATTGCAAAACCCTAATTCCTTGCTTAATACAGACCAATTTATCAATTATTTTGCTTTATATTACATCCTATTTGGTGAGTTACTTGTAATGAGGATTGATTTGTATACAAAAGCTGAACTAATTTTATTAAAAAAAGGCTCTTATTATGTCGAATATGACAATCAAAATGTATTGAATGGTATCAAATCAATAAGAGTAAACGGCAAAGAGTACAAGGGCGAAGATCTAAAGATGTTCCATTACATAAAAGGTGTAAATATTTACGATAATATCGCTGGAGCAGGTCGAGGAATAAGCAAGGTGCAATCTTTAACGGCTTTACACAATTACTGGTGCTACATAATGCAATGGAACAACAGTATTTTAAAAAATGGTGGTAAGAGAAATCTTATAATCGTTGTTAAAAAGTTCCTGAACGCTTTTAAGAAAAAGGAAATTAAGAACGAGATAGAACAGAATAGTGGCTCTAGGAATGTAGGGAAAGCACTTATCCTAGATGGAGAGGGTGCAGAAATAAAAGAGGCAGACTTTTCACCACAGGACTTCGATTTTCTTAATGCAATGGACGAGATTCGGAATACTACTGCAGCTGTTATGAATGTACCTAGTATCTTAATTGGGGATAGAACAAACAGCAAGTTTAGCAATTATAAAGAAGCTAAAAAAGATTTATATACAGAGAATATATTGCCATTAGTCGAACAAATAGCCGAGTATCTTAATAATATAATGAAAGATAAACTAGAAAGCAATGAATACATTGACTTTGATACAAGCACAATTGGAGTGCTCAAAGAGGACAGAAAAGAGAAAATGACAATGCTTAATAACCTTAGTTATTTAACAATAAACGAAAAAAGAGCCGAGCTTGAATATCCACCTGTTGAGAATGGAGATGATATTTTGATAAGCACATCAATGACACCGCTCAAAGAAATATATGAAGATGTAAAACCAGTTGAGGAGGAAGACGATGGCGAAGAAGCTGAATCAAGTGAAGAAGAAAATGAAGAAAATCAAGCTGACTAATTCTCAAAAAAAGATAATCGCCAAAAGACAGTTGAAAATGCGAAATAGATTAATACTTAAATTATTTGGACGGCTAAGAATGGTATTTAAGCAACTTCGTGGTGATATTGATGTAAATGAGCAGATGTTTTTGAGCGAGTTTGCTTGGGAAACATTTAGCAGTCAATTATTCAAGGAATTAAAAAAAGGAATGCTTGAAACAGTAAGTGAAACGTCTAATTTTTTAATTACACATCGTGGTATTGACGAAAAATTAATTCCAGCAGTTAAAAATAAAACATTAAAAGCATTAAGTAAAAAAGTAATTGCTGAAAAGGTAACAAATATCACTAAAACTACGAAAGATATTTTAAATAAGATTATAGTTCACGGGCAAGAAAGTGGTACAAACATCAGAGATATAGCGAAAGAAATAACAAAAAAAATAAGAGGTATGGAAAAGAAAAGGGCAATGATTATTGCAAGAACTGAAACAGCTACTACTGCAACAACAACATATCATAATGGATTGGAGCAGGCGGGACTGGAGAAGACTTGGTGGCACGTTGGTGGGGGAAAAACCGACAGGGAAAGCCATTTGAAATGCGATAAGGAAACTATCCCAGCAAATGAAACTTTTAGTTGCGGACTCAAACATCCACATCAGTTGGGAGCACCAGCGAGCGAGATTATAAATTGTCATTGCGAATTAATATAAAGGAGGTAAAAATGCCAGAAAAATTAGAAAAAAGTATGTCTGTCGGTTTAACTTTGAAACAGGAAAATGAAACAGAAAAAGGGATAATCGAAGGGCAGTTAGTAACACATAGTGTTTTAGATGCTTATAGCGATGTATTTACTAAGGAATCGTTAGATAAAGTAGATAAGGATAAAACTTATTTCTTGTTGCATATGCACAATTGGGAACGAGAACTAGGAGTAATGAAATTACATCAAGATGAGCAAGGAAATCTTAAATTTATAGGACAATTAGATTTATCCACAGATGATAATGGAAATGCACTTAACAAAGAAGCTCAAAAAGTATATTCAATGATGAAAAAAGGTGCGAATTATCAAATGTCTGTAGGCGGACTTATCAAAAGCCGTGAGTTTGGAAAATTCAATACAGATAAAGGAGATGTGGATGCAAGGTTTATTAAAGAGTTTGAGGTTGTGGAAGGTAGCATTGTGTTAAAAGGTGCAGTACCTGGAGCGACTGTGCAAGCAGTAAAAGGCGATAATAATATAAATAAAAATAAAGGAGATGATAATATGCCAAAAAATATTGAAGATTTTGAAAAAGGGTTGAGACAGAATACAGAGGACATAAAAAAAACAAATGAAGATTTAGCAGCAGCATTGAAGAAAAATGAAGAATTGGAAGGCAAAGTTGAAAAAGCAAATGAAGAACTTGAAAAAATGGGTAAATCTTTAGATGGACTTATGAAAAAAGGTGTGCCTAATCCTGAAACAGAAGAGAAAAAAGCAAACGATGCGTTTGAAAAATATTTAAGAACTGGAAATAAAGAGATTGAGGGATTAGAAAAAGCTGCAATAGGAACAGGACAGGCAACTGTATTGATACCGACAATCTTATCGCACGAAATTTTAAAAGAAACAAAAGAGACGTCTAATTTCTTATTAAAAGGTAAATTCTACACAGGAAACGCTGACATTATAAGAATCCCAGTAAGAAATGAAATCACAGGTGCTAACCAAATCGTAAAAGAAGGCACAGGGAATACTCAAGACGGAACATTAGGATATACAAAAATTGAGTTAAGAGCGGGATATAGACAAGTAAGATACCCAATTACAGATGAATTAGTACAAGATAGTGCTTTTGATATGATAGGGGAAATTAAAGAGGCGATTTCAGAAGAATTTGGACAAACATTATCAGCTTTGACAGTATCAGGAGCTTATAATGAAACAACTGAACAATTTATTGAGGGTTTTTTAACAAATACTAATGTAACAGCTGGAGCAATTACTTCAGGAGCTGTTAAAAAAGTAACTGCTGATGATTTAATTAAACTCGAAACAGGAATGAAATCAAGCTACAGAAGTGGTTCAGCTTACTATGTTTCGCCAGCATTATACGAAGAAATGAAATTGTGGAAAGATGCAGATGGTAGATACTTGTGGGCAAATATCCTTGAAGGTGCAACAATGAGATTTAACGGATACCCTGTGTATGTTGAAGAATTTTTGGAAGGTATTGACACAGGCAAATATCCAGCTGTATTCTGCGATTTTGGAAAGGGTTACGCTTACTATATGAAGAAAGACTTTGAACAAGAGTTGGATAGAAAACCAAATGAAAGAATTACAGAATATTACACAAGAATAAGAATCGGTGGAAAAGTATTAAGACCAAAAGCATTCTCTGTATTAAAAGTAAAATAGAGGTGGTTTGAATGCTGATAACAGTAAATGACTACGAAAAAATAACAGGTACAACCTTAGCTGATAATGAAAAGGCTAGGGTTGAAACCTTGCTTGGTGTTGCAATTAGTCAGATTGAAAATATAACTGGATATAAATTAGAAGTTGAAACACTCACAGAGGATTATGATTATAATAAGCGGATTTACTTAAACAAACGTCCAGTTGTTGAAATTGTAAGTATTAATTCTGATGATGAATATAAAAGTCGTGGGAATTATATTGAGTTTGTTAATTTTAGTAATTGTCCTTGCAATACAAAAGAAAAAGAAATTGAAGTAACTTATAAAGCTGGATATGATGAACTGCCAGACTGGCTGAAATATGAAATATCTATACTTGTAAATGACTTCGTTAACAGTATGGATGAAGAAGCAAGCAAGTACAAAAATTATAAGATTGATGACATTTCTTATTCATTTGTGGATTTTGTGGCTAATAAGAAAGAGAAAATTGAAAGTGTTGCGAGGCGGATATATGGCTGAAATAATTTATCAATTAGAAGGGTTGGAAAAGTTAGATAAGGAATTGAAATATTTGCAGGCACATGCCGTGAAGGTAGGAGTGCTTGGGAATGGAAGCACAAACGGTATTTCGGTTCAGGATTATGCAATATTTAATGAATATGGTACAAGCAGAATACCAGCTAGACCATTTTTTAGATTATCGGTTGGTACTGCAAACGCACAAAATGAAATAAAAGAGTATATGAAACAACAAGTTGAGCAAATTATTCAAGGCGGAATGTCAGCACAACAGGCTTATGAAAATTTAGGGACTTTTGTAGTTCAAAAAATAAAGAAAACAATAGCAAGTGGAAACTTTGCAGCGCTTAATCCACAAACTGTAAAGAAAAAGGGTCATAGTAAGCCACTTATGGACACACATTCGCTTTACGAATCAATAAATTTTGAAATTGTGGGGGCATAAAATGGCACATAAAACATTTATACCAAAGAGATTTTTTAACAAATGCAAAATATCAAAAAGAACAAGCAAGTGGATTAATTCAGAACTGGTTGAAGTTGATGGAAGTATAGATTTTGAGGGAGCGGTATTTAATCTTAACAGGCAGGACATAAGTATGCTTGTGGAACAAGGGATACAAGTGACTTTAGACACTAAAAAAATATACTGTTATATTGATATTGACTTGAAAAATAAAATTGAATTTGAGGGAAACGACTATATTGTAACAACAGCAAAAAACTACATAAAATACGATGAACTCAGAATTTATTATATTGAAAGGGTGCAAGAATGAAAAACGAAGTATTGAGAAAATTGTTAGCCAGTTTCGTAGATTTCCAAGTTATTCGTGATAATTATGTAGCTAAAAAGCCAGCAGAATGTGCTGTTATGCACACAATAAGTCTTAATAAGTCGGCATATAGTGCATATAGAACTATTGAAACAACAGACACACAAATTAAGGAAAAGGCTTTAAGATTAGTTATTGCTTATTTGCAATTTGATTTTTATGCACCAACACGGTCAAGAGCAGAAGAAATGGCTAGTGAATTACTTGAGGTTATAGTATTTAAGAAAAGACATGACTTGGTTAGGAGCGGATTTGGATTAAGTGATGACGAGATAGAAATAAAAGATTTAACTTTCCTTGAGAGCAGCCAGTACATTTACAGATTTAGCTTTGATGTAGAAATGAACTGGCGAGAATCAAGTGAAAGAACAAGACAATTAATAAAAGATGTAGAAGTAAGAACGGAGGTAAGTAATGGCTAAAAGAAAAATAAAAGTAGTAGTAAATAGACCTAAAAAGCCTTTAATGATGGGAGATTTTAGTAAAATTTTATTTATTACTAAAGAAGCAGACAAGGACTATAAAAGATATACAACTTTAAAAGAAGTGGAAACAGATTTTGGAAATACTTCTTTGATGTATAAAGGGATAAATACATTCCTTTCACAAGAGGATTTTGACGGCAATAGATTGCAGCCTGAACAGTGGTACTGTGTAGGAAAAACAACACCAAACGAAGAGTTTTTAAATAGTTTACCAGAAGGCGAATTTTATGGAGTTGTAGTAACTTTCTACGATAAAGCATTTATTGCTTTGTTATCTAAGTATCTAACAAGAACAGGAAAATTTGGAGTAGTTCTTAATACAGATGGAGAAAAAACGCCACTTAATATTAGAGAAAGTAAAAGAATTTACTACATGTACGGAACTGACGGAAAAGATAATCTTGATATATTCGGTTTGCCGGCATGGACGTTTGTTCAAGGGATAAATGGGAGATGGGCAGATAGAAGAATATTAGGAGTAGACCCAAGTTGCAATGATACGACAAAATCATCAAAACTTGACGAAATGTTTATCAATTATACAGAGAGCGTAGTTGGATTCAACGCAGTGACAAGTGGTTCGTGGTGTGCCGACGGAATGACTCACGCAGACCAAACCATTAAAATAGATGCTATAACTCATGCTGTGGATACTAATTTACACAGATTATTAATAATGCGTAAAAACACAACAATGGATTCCGATGGACTTCCAAGCATTGAAGACACATTGATAAGAACTATGACAGAGTTAGGAAAACAAGGAGCATTTGCAAAGAGTAACAATGGAGAGTATTTATTTAAAGTTACTGTTCCAAACATAGAAGATACATCAGCAACTACAGGCTTAACTGTAGATGACTATATTAACAGAGTTCTAAGAAATGTAAAGATTGATTTTACGTTATCAACAGAAATTGAAGAAATAGACGTTGAATTAGTATGGCATGATGAACCAATAACAAAATAGGAGGTAGAAAATGGGAAATAATTTTTTAGAAAAGTCGATTGATTTAAGTAAAGTGGACTTGATTATTACATTTCCAGGAATAGGAACATATATGATTAAAGAAGCCAAAGAAATAATAAATAATGCAACAGAAGACTCTCATACAATGGGAGACCCTGACATAAAAGGGAACGTTCCGACAATTCAAACGAGAGTTACTAAAAGAGAAATAAAAGTTACAACGATAAAAGGAAGTGACGATGATATCTTTTTAACTAAGTGCAATAAAAATCCTGACAGTAAACTCGGAACATGTACATACATCGACAACACAGGAATGAATAAAATTGTCGGAGAGGGACGGGGACTATCCGTTCAAAAAGGCGGAGAAAGAAAAAACAATACAAAAGATGTTGACATTGAATACACAATTCAATGTGCGAAATATGATGAAAAAGTTTAGGAGGAATTGGAAAATGGAAAACAAAACAAATGAAAAAATAGAAGAAAAAGAACAAGAAAACAACGTTTTTATCGACAATTTAGGAAGATTAAATATTAAAGAGCAAGAGATATATGTGGACGCAGAAGGAAATACAAAGGTTTTTGATTTTCAGTTGACTAAACCACAAAATTTACAATTATATCAAAAAACATATTTAAATTTAGTAGCAAATAATGACTACTTTACATTTGCGAGTGTTCTTTTGCCTAAAATGGTTGAATTTCCAAAGGAAGCTAGAAAAATTGAATTTTTTGAAAACGATTCAGAAGCATTGGTCGAGTTGTGCGAGGTGATTGCTACCTTTATGGAAAAGTCGAAAGAGAAGAAAAAGAGAAAATTGAATATGAAATTAAAATAGCAGAGGAGCAGTACGAAGACCCATTAATTAAATTAAGGTGGGAATTTATCGTAAAAAAAAGAATAAAAGACCCTAATGTTGTTCTTGATATGAGCAACATTAGATTTTTTCAATGGATAAGAGCAATAATGGATTTTGAGGAAAAGGAGAGATAGAATGGCTGGCGGAAACAAAATAGAAATATTGATAGGGGCAAAAGTAGAAGATAGCCCAATAAATAAGTTGAAACAAAAAATGAATAGTGTTGTGTCAGTCGCTGATAAATTAGAAAAAAGAGTATCAAGAATTGGTAATAACGTTCGTGTGACTGCTCTTGATAGATTAAGAGCCAAAATGTTTAGTATTTTTACGCCTATTAATAAACTTCGTGAGAAAATGAAGGGATTAGGTAGGGATATAAAAATAGATGCAGCAGTAAGGTTAAATTCAGCGTTATATAGAATAATGCCAATTATAAATAGAATTGGTGTAAGTTTAAATAATTTGAAAACAAAAATAGCGACTTCTTTTAATAATAGATTATTTAATTTTGGTAATAAAATTAATTCTAATGGAATTAATACTTTTGTTAATATTTTAGGAAAAATACCAATTGTTGGAAACAAGATTACCAATTCTTTTGACACAATGAGAGATAAAGTTAATAAAGTTTTATTTTCAGGCAATATTCTTAAATCTAGTTTTACAATTCTTGGGGAAAAAATAAAAGGAGCATTTAAAGCTGAAAATTTAAAAAAATTTGGCTCGAAATTAAAAGATATCGGTAATAAAGTTAAAGGAATAGTGCAAAAATTAGGTGGATTACTTGGTAAATTAGGAGCAGTTGCGGGTATTGCTGGTGGACTTAGTTTTGCAGGACTGGCAAAGGCTTCGGATGAAAATTCGTTGAGAAATTCAAGGCTTAAAATGGTCACTAATGATGTTGGTGGATTAAAACAAAAAACCTTCGCAGCAGCTCAAAGCAGTGGGGCAGATTATGGAGCCCAACTAGATTCAATTGCTAAACTTAAAATGCTTACTAACGGATTGTTTAACGACAATGAAGCAGTTAAATTTACAAGTACATTGGATAAGGCATTCAAAGTATCAGGTACATCGGCTGAAGAAGCCAAGTCAGCAATGTTTCAGTTAAATCAAGCAATGACTTCTGGAAAATTGCAAGGTGATGAGTTTAGGTCTGTAATGGAAAATGCTCCTATTTTAGCTCAAAAGATAGCGGAGTCAATGGGAGTTTCAATGGGAGAACTTAAAAAATTAGGTTCTGAAGGTAAAATTACTTCGGATGTAATTAAAAATGCAGTGTTAGGAAGTGCTGGTGAAATAGAAAGCAAATATAAAGATATGCCCCTTACTTTTGGAAAAGTTTGGCAACAAGCACAGAATGCAGGGCAACAAGCTATGGATGGACTACTTACAAAAGTAAATGAATTGCTTAAAACTAATGCTGGTCAAAAAATGGCTCAAAGTGTGCAACAAGCATTTTCAGGAATGGCAACAATGGCTGACGGTGCATTTGATGGAATATTAAACATTTTCGGAAAATTAAATTTTGCTCCGCTGTTAGCTCCGCTACAACAAATAGGTGGATTGATAAAACAAGCATTTAGTGGAATTAGTGGAGATGGACTTGTAAATGGAATTGCTAACGGATTAAACACGATTATTAGTTTAGCTGGGCAAGTTGCAGGAGCATTCGGTCAAATGCTTAGTGGTATTAATTTTGGACAGATAGGGCAAATATTTAGTGATATAGGCAATGCTGTTATGACATTATTTTCTAATATTGATTTTGGGAGCATAGGAAATATGTTTGCAATGGCTTTTGGACAGATTATGCAGGTTGTATCTATGCTTACTCCAGCGCTTGCGCCAATAATGCAAATATTTGCAGTAATTGTTAATTTAGCAGTTCAAATTGGTACTGCTTTGATTCCAGTAATTGGTATTATCTTGCAAATAGGAGCAGTATTAATATCGGCAATAGTTCCAGTCGCTCAAGTTGTAATCGGTGTATTTGCTGGAATTGTAGGAGTTGTAGTTGGAGTGTTCTCAGCAATAATAGGTGTAGTTGCTAGTATTATGGGAGCAGTATTGGCTGTTATTTCAGGAGTTATTAATTCGATTGGTGCAGTGGTAAATAAAATTGCTACATTTTTTACTCAAGGATTCAACAAGGCAAAAAGTATTGCACAAGGTGTAATTAATGCAATCAAAGGATTTTTTGAAGGATTAGCTGGAAAAGTTAGCGAAATAGCAGGTAAAATAGCCGGAATGTTCAAGATCAAGCCTCCGTCTTGGTTAGGGTTCTTAGGTGGTGGAAAAGGTAGATATATAGGGGATAAATCTTGGGAAGGTGGACCAGTTACCGTTGCAGAAAAAGGAGCGGAAATGATTAGGTTGCCGAGCGGTCAACAATTTTTGGCTAACGAAGAAATGACTATGAATTTACCTCAAGGTACAAGAATATCTACGGCAGAATCAACTAGAAGGATGATGAGAGACCAATTTGGTGGTTCATCAAAATCACTAATTAATAAGAATTCTAGCTCTTCATCTTCGGGGAAAAGTAATGGCGGAAATAATCAATATACATTTTCTCCGACAGTTGTTATTGAAAATTCTGGCGGAGATAGCAAGGATTTAGTTAGAAAAGTGGAAGAAATAATGAGAAGATTTTTTGAAGAGAAATTCATAGCGATGGGAGGTTAGGCGATGGATTTTAGCAGTTTGAATGCGACAAAAGAAAAAATAAAAGGCAATGTTTTTGGCAATGCAGCTTATAAAAAAGCTAAGAGCACAGGTTTTAGCATGGGACTGAATAGTTTTTTAGGAACAGCTGGGGCAACTGTTTACGGTGTCGCTCTAGCCTACTCTTCTGAGATAAACAAGTTTTTTGGAGACAGATTTGGATTTACACTTTTTGAAGAAGCTGAACGATGTAAGATTAATGATATAGCTCTTGAATGGGTACAGATTAAAAGTGATGAAAGAAGTAGCAGTGTTAAAACACATTCGTTAGAAGATAGAGATAACACACTAATAAGTAGTAATGTTTCGCACAGTAACAGAAAATATAGTATTTCTGTCATTTTAAGTGATTTAGTTACTAAAAATGCTGAGAGTATTTACGAGCAAATTGTAGAATTGTGGCAAAAGAAGGCTTTGTGTACTATTTCGACTGTTGAAACAATAGAAGATATGATAATAACAAAAGTTTCAAGGAGCTACAAAACACAATCGGCATTAGAATTTGAAATCGATTTTGAAGTGCTGGAATTTGCTTATTTAATGAGAAAGGGTGACATATTAGGAACAGAACTGACAACATTAAGAGAGGAACAAAAAACAGGAATTGCTGGAACAAAAACAAGTAATATTGAATATAAGGGGTTTTTAAAATGAGAATAGAAATAGACAAAAACAAAATACCTTATATTTTTACTTTTAAAAGCGGAAGTGAGGTATATTTGTTAAGAATAAAGCATTTTAAAAGTAACAATCGTATTTATATTGATGTTATGGATGAAGGCGGTGAACTGTTATTAGAAAATGAAAAACTTGTATATGGTCGACCGATTGGCTGGTTTATAGCAAAAGATGAAAATAATAACATTAATAATGAATTTTTAAATTGTTACATTGTTCCGCTTAGTTTTGACAAAAAAGAAGTCCCAATCACTTTTGAGAATTTCTGTGAAACTATTTTTTTAGAATATTTTGATATATTTGAATCAGGAGAGGGAAATGTTTAATAAACTATTTTTAGAAAGAACAGAGATAAAGATTGAAACAGATGACGGAGCTTTGAATTTTATTTTTCCAAAAGATTTTGGCTTAACGGATCCGACCGTAATAAATGGTGTAGAAATAAAATGGATTTACAAATCGGTAAACGAGGAGCCAAATGAGTTTGATATAGAAATTAAGGGTTTAACGAATACAACGGTAGCTAAAATCAAATTAAAAAATAGCGTTAGACTTGTGGCTGGATACGGAGCGGATATTGGCGAAGTAGCGAGCGGAATTATTACAAGAAAAGAAATGGAAAAGGGAACTTTAAAATTAAAATGTCGTGAAGTTCCTGCGGATTTTAAAAAATTAGTAAGTGCGGCTTATGCTCCAAACACAACAGCAAGTACAATTATTAATGACTTGGCGAGTAAATGTGGCTTTACTGTTAAACAGTGTGAACTAAAGAATGATAAAGTTTACAGCATTGGGGAAAGCATATTAGGAAGTGGTCTTTATGAGATAGGTCAAATCGTAAAAGATTGTGACAGTCAAATGACAACAAAGAATGATTTTATTTACATATATCACAATGAGATCAATACTGAAAAAGTAATCAAATTAAGT
>QWBZ01000252.1_pt1 | contig 28574 bp, 14 predicted proteins | sample 1972441 | NCBI WGS metagenome assembly QWBZ01 (sample SAMN09866721, study PRJNA288562) | Human oral metagenome isolate term6_saliva, whole genome shotgun sequencing... | isolation source: mouth | host: Homo sapiens | place: USA: California
CAGGAAGCGGTGGGACCACTTGCCTTCAAATTTGAAGAACCAGGCGATGGCGGCGCCCAGACACGCCATCCAAATGTAGTAGGGGTCGGTCAGGGCGAAGGGCGGGCCGTTTTGGATCATGAGGTCGCGCAGGATACCGCCGGCGGTGGCCGTCATTAGCGCCAGCACCACGAAACCTACTATGTCGAAGTTTTTTTGGCGAGCAATGAGCCCTCCTAGGATCCCATTTAGGATCACCCCGGATAGGTCGATGAACCGGAAAACGGCAGGTAGGGCGTTGGGTTCAAGTAGTTCGTGCATCGTCTTCAGGCTACCGTTTAACTGACGGAGGTGCCGAAAGCCAGGCCCAGCAGGTAGGTTATGGTGGCCGCCCCATAGCCGATAGCTAGCTGTCGCATGGCGCTGGGTAGTGGGGCTTTGCCCGATAGTACGCCGACGGCGCCACCGGTCAGGCACAGCGCGGCCCCTACCAGCAGGGCTGAGGCGGCTACAGCAACCATTCCGCTGAGCCCAACCAGGTAGGGCAGGCAGGGAATGATGGCGCCGACTGAGAACAGCACGAATGAGGATAGTGCTGCCCGCTTGGCGGTACCGATTTCCTCATAATTGGAGGCTTCGTCGCTAATGTGGGAGATTTGGCGGGCGCTGCGTGGGTCAATATTTGCGGCGCTGAGTACTAGTTTGGCGTGTGCGACAGCTTCGTGTTCATCCTCGCCTCGGGCGCGATAGACCAGGGCGAGTTCGTTGGCGTTGACGTCTAGTGCGGGCACAACCTCCCCCGCGCCAGGGTCTGGAGTGGAGGCTTCAAGTAGCTCGATTTGGGAGCGCACCGAGATGAACTCACCTGCCGCCATGCTTAAAGCCCCTGCTAGCAGGCCGGTTAGACCGGTTAGCAGGATCGCGTGGGTACTGATGCCGGTGGCGCCCACGCCTAGCACTAGGGACAGGTTGGATACTAGGCCGTCGTTAACGCCGAAAATAGCCGGGCGTAGCGTGCCCGAGAGGCGTTGGCGGTGGCGGGCGGCCAGGGAACGCACAACTTCGGAGTGGATGCGTTCGTCTGCGGCCATGGCGCTGGAGGCGTCGGCGTCGATCTCATAATCGTTGCGTTGTTCGGAGCGTTGAGCTAGGGCCAGTACGAACACTGAGCCAAATAGTCGCGCCAGTAGGGGCATGATGGCGCCGCGTAGGGTTTGCCTGGGGGCTGAGTGGGCGTGGGGGCCTAGTAGCTCATACCAGTAGCGTTCGTGGCGGGCTTCGGCTTCCGCTAGGCCTAGGAGAATTTCGCGTTCTTCGCCTTCGCGGCGCATGGCTAGGTCCCGGTAGACTTTCCCTTCTGCGCGTTCTTCAGCTAGGTGGCGGCGCCAGTGTTTAATTTGGGTTCGCGACGGCGCAGCGGCAGCCTCAGGGGTTTGGGGTGCGGAAGTCATTGATTCAATGTTTCATTTTTTTGGCGTCATTGCAACGTTTGGTTACCCGAAATTAGCCTGGCTTGTCAGTGTCAAGGGGCTGACAGTTTGAGGGGAAACCTGGTTTCGGATGTTTTAGGCCCGGTAATTATTGGCGTAAAGCATCTGCGGGTGAAACACCTGCGGCGCGGCGCACTGCCAGTAAACAACCCACTAAGCCAACTACCATGCCGCCAATGATTCCTACGGGCAAAAGCCGCAGATCAAGCACTGGCTGCCAGTGGCGCACTAGCACTGTGGAGATAATGACTACCACCGCTGTAAATGTGCCAATGACTCCGCCGATTAAGCCAACTATCGCCGATTCAGCGGTGACTAATGCGGCGATTTGCCAGCGCCTGGCCCCCATTGCCCGGCGCAAACCGAACTCGCCAGCGCGCCGCGATACCGCCGTCGCCGTGGAGTTAGTGAGCATTAGCACGGCAGCTAATAATGAGACGGCGGTTAATGTCACCAGCATTGTGCGCACATTGGATTCCACGCTTTGACGCATGGTTTTAGGGTCTTCAGGCGCATCCACGTGGGCGTTTTCGCCGGTGTAAGGATCTAGGGCGATGGGTGCTTGCTGCGCCACCAGCTGGGCGGCGCCGGGGCGCGTACGTATTTCGGCGGTGACGGCATTGGTTGTCCCCACAGCAACGGCGTCTGTTTCACGCATCACCACGGCGTTCATGATGCTGGCGTCTAAACCTGAGTCGCTTATAACTCCCACCACTACGTAAGCTTTATTGGCGATCCACACTACGGGGCTGGCGTCAACTGGGCCTAACTCTAGGTTATTTGCGATACCGCGACCTACTAGCACCTGGCCTGGGCCAAGTTTTATGCCACTGGTTTTGGCGGATTCTTTGCCTTCGATTTCCAGCCCGGGCACACTAGGATCGGTTGCTCCTAATACATCAAAGTTTTGGCCTTTAGTGTCGTTAGTTAGTGAAATATTTTGATTGCCGTGGTTTGAGTAGATTTGTGCACGTTCCACTCCGGGAATGCGTTTCAGGCGCATTAGTGTAGTGGTGCTGGCTTGTTTAACGCTTCCATCTTTAGTTAATTGTTTAGGTTCTGGCACCGAGACGGCTACACGCTGGTTGCGGGCCGCATCAAATAGCTGCGACACCTGGGCGCGGGCAGCTTCAGAAATACCTACCGTGGCTAACGCTAACGCTACCGCCAGTAATACGCCGGCAATTAGCGCGCCACTGGCAGCTGGTTTAGCGGTAATTGTGCGCCCTGCATCCGCGAGTATGGCTTTTAGGCTAGTTTTTTTGCTGCTGGTTTTAGGGTTTTTAGCTTGCGTCGCATGGGTGGTTTTAGCTGGTTTTAGAGGCTTTGAACTTTCACTCTCGGGAACGGTGACGACGCCGTCGTGCACTTCGATGCGGGTTTTAGCGTGGGCTGCAACTTTTGGATCATGAGTGACAACTATGACGGTAGTGCCGCTTTGGTTGAGTTTATCTAGTACACGCATCACTGAACGCGAATTGGCTGAGTCGAGGTTACCGGTGGGTTCATCAGCAACTAGCACCGGGTTAGCGGCCACGATAGCCCTGGCAATTGCTACTCTTTGCCTTTCACCACCAGAAAGCTGCACTGCTTTAGCGTGTTGCTTATGCGTGAGCCCCACAAAGTTTAGGGCTTGTTCAATACGCTGCGCATCCGTGATTTGTAGGGTTTCCTCACCAGAGCCAGCCGCATCTCCGCTGTACATCAACCCTAAAGCCACATTTTCAGTTACAGTTCGCTCATCAATTAAGTGAAATGCTTGAAACACAAAAGAGAATGTGTGAGCCCGCAATGCTGCTAGCTGGGAATCACTTAACTTGGTTGCGTCCAGATCATCAATAAAGTATTTGCCTTTAGTGGGAGGGTCAAGTAACGCCAGAACATTCAGCAAGGTTGATTTACCAGCCCCAGAAGGGCCGGTTATAGACACAAAATCACCCTGCTCAATCAGCAGCGAGGCGGTTTTTAGTGCTTTAACCTCACCAGGAGCACCAGGATTATAGGTTTTAGAAACCTGCGATAATTCTAGTACTGTCATTTGCGGTCCACTCGCACACTGTCGCCAACTTTAAGCTGGTCAGATTTAATGGCGCATTGCCCAGATACACAGCCAAGCTGCTCTACTTTAACCATAACAAAACCGGAGGCCTGGCGTTTGAGCACATTTGCGTTACCATTAGCGTCTAGCGCCATTGCTCGTTGAGGTATCAGTAAAGCATTTTTGATTGGTGCTTGTCGATCTACGGTTAGCACCACTGATTTACCGCGCGCATCGCTTGGAAGTTTCCCCTTTTTAACGCTAAAGGTTAGTGTATAAGTGGTTGCTTCAGCTTGGCTTTTTTCGTCTTTCTTAGGTGCAGCAGTTTTGAGAGTTAAGTTTAACTGTTGAGAGCCATAGAGCGCGCTAGCAACGCTGCCAGTTTTCAATACCGAGCCCACACCAGCCGGCACTTCAGCGGTTACAGAAAATTCACCTGTAGATAGGCCTAGCTGAGAGGGTTTGTCTCCATTTAAACTATCGCCTACTTTAGGTAGTGAGGTAACAACAGCTGGAAGCTGCGAAATAAACAGCATCTCAGTTTTCGCTATAACTACCTTCTTTTTGGCTTGCTGCGGTTTTTCGGATGCACCTGTCTCGTTTGAGTTTCCAGCGCCTTGATTAGCACCCGCGTTGTCTGACTCGTTTTGATGAGTATCGGTAGTAGCTAATTCGTCTTTGGTTTGCCCGTATAGATGTTTTAGTGCAGTGATTGTGTCAGCGTCTAGGGTTCCAGTTATTGCTAGCTGGTAGCCCGATGCAACCAGGGCGCGTTGCAGCTGTGACACATCCGCGCCAGAATCACCTTCATACAGGTCGCGATAGGCGGGAAAACTACCCTGATAGGCAATCAGAGGGCGATCGTTAATCCAGGCCACCACTTGCGTATTTTCAAGTTGCTCACCGGCTTTTACGTTTACAGCGGTAACAACCGAATCGGCGCTAGTAGCAGGCAAGTTAACGGCTGAATCCTGCGCCCCGGTAATAACACCTGTGGCAGTGATTTGATCTGTCAGGTCTCCTTGCTCAACTTCCACAGTTACAGGAGCTGAAGTTGGAGGTGCAGCGACAGCTGCGCGCTGCGCTGGCGATTGGGTGTAGCTTGCCAGCAACCAGCCTGCACCCACTAGCGCCACCGCCATAAACACAACTAAAACTACAAGTAACCAGCGTTTCACTTGAGATCGTTTAGCGCTCACAGCTACCCCCTTCGATCACAAATAATTACGAGTATTTCTTCACAATCTCACGGCAAGTGGCTTCGACCTGCTTGATTTGTCCCAGCCAGGCAGATAATTCTTTCTGATTCTTTTTGACATAAGCATCGGCGCTGTTCCAGTCGGCATCGTAGTATGCCTGCTGCCAGCCAGAGCTGATCCGGCACTTTGCATCTGCAACCGCGATTTTTCGCTCATACTCTGACACGGTTCCAGGTGACGCCGCGATAGCAGATTGTGGCGCATCAGCACCTGGATTTAAGCCAATTTTCTGACTGAGCTGCGGTCCTGGCATTAACACTGGATTATCAGGTAGATCACTAAGGCCCAGTGGTTTCATGCATTGCTTCCAAGTGGAGACAAGTTTTTTAACTTTAGGATCTTCAAGCCCCTGCTCAGCGCCGCCAATTGATGCCAAAAGAGCATTTCCAGTCTCAGATTTTTCTTCATAAGTCTTCAATACTGGATACTGATCCATTAGTTTATTAAAACATGAATTTTTAGCGTCCCGGTAACCGGGATCAGTTTTATACTTTTCAATAGTATCATGGCTATATTGGTAGACATTCCAGCCAGGAACGATACCCACGTGGTAGCCAACTTCGCTTGCAATCTTCTCGTCAAATAGACGCCTACCAGCACTATTTACGTATCGCTCAGCCTGCCCCTCTGGCGGTTCTGGCTTTCCTTGATAGGTGTATCCTTTGGACTTCATGCAATATCTAAAATAGGCGGTTCGAGCGCGCGAAATTAGAATCGTATCAGCTTCTCTATATGGATCTGTGGGAAGCCGCCATTTAGACATGTCGTAACGCGTTAAACCGTCAGCAGATACTTTAGCAGCCTTATCATTAGGGGCAGTCGGCGAAGCTTTTTCGTCACTCCCACACGAGGCTAAACCGCAAATTAATACTAGAGCTGCAATGATCCTCAGATACTTCATTTCATCTTCCTTGATTAAAGTTCATCGCATATAGGGAACCCAGTTAAGGGCGTTGCTCACGTTAATGAGCGGATAGGCCTGGCAAGGCTAGGTCTGGGAACATGCAGTGGATCAGCGCTGCATCACTCGTCATTGGAATGAATACAGAATACATCTACTGCCCCAAGCCCACAACTAGTTTTGCAATATTTAATCGACAATTTACATTTATAGGTACAATTAATTAGTTCACTAGGCTGTGCTTATCTTACGCGGTGAGCTGGTTCCACAGATGGGTCAAAATGCGAGACAATGCAGGGGTAATGAACGAACACTCCAGTCAGCCCAGCCAACCAGACGCAACTAACTCAGCCGCAGCGCCACGCCGTCGTCCTGCCCGCCACCAGCGCAATCACGAACGGCGCCAACACAAAAACCAGGTGGCGCCGCGCCCCTTCACCCCCGAGCAGCTAAGCCAACGCGCAGCTTCCGTGCCCACCATCACCTACCCGGCGCAGCTTCCAGTCTCAGCCCGCCAGGAGGAGATCGCGGCCGCCATTTTGGCTAACCAGGTGGTTATCGTCGCAGGTGAAACCGGCTCCGGTAAAACCACCCAGATCCCTAAAATCTGTTTAGATTTAGGTCGCGGCGTCAACGCTATGATTGGACACACCCAGCCCCGGCGTATCGCAGCGCGCTCAGTAGCTGAACGCATTGCCCAAGAGCTGGGCACTAAAGTTTCTAAAGAATCAATAGTCGGTTATCAGGTTCGTTTCACTGATGAAGTTAGTGAACATACCCTTATCAAATTAATGACCGACGGTATTTTGCTGGCCGAAATTCAAAACGACCCGCTATTGCGCCGCTATGACACTCTAATTATTGACGAGGCACACGAGCGCAGCCTAAATATTGACTTTATTTTGGGTTATTTAGCGCGGCTACTGCCTCAGCGTCCAGATTTGAAGGTCATCATCACCTCGGCCACCATCGACTCTGAACGTTTCGCCGCCCACTTTGGGGTTGAAGGCCGCCCTGCCCCAATTATTGAGGTATCCGGGCGCACCTATCCGGTAGAAATCCGCTATCGCCCCCTCGACGGCGTCGAGCCAGAGTCAGATAGCAGCCAAACAAGCTCAGCAGCTGCCAGCGCAAGTACCGACGAGCCGCGCGACCAGGTCACGGGCATCCTCGACGCCGTCGACGAACTAATGGCCCTAGGCCCCGGTGACATCTTGGTGTTCCTGGCAGGAGAACGCGACATTCGCGATACCGAAGCCGCACTTATCGACCACCTAGGCCCACGCTACGCCGCCAACGAGTCCAGCGCCCGCCTACCCGGCAGTGTTGAAATCATCCCCCTATATTCGCGCCTAAGCGCCGCCGCCCAGCATCGCGTATTTGAAAAACACCGTCTGCGACGCATTGTTCTAGCCACCAACGTGGCTGAAACTTCACTAACCGTGCCCTCCATCAGGTACGTGATTGACCCGGGCGTGGCGCGTATTTCGCGTTATTCCAACAAAACCAAGGTGCAGCGCCTACCCATTGAGCCCATCAGCCAAGCCAGCGCAAACCAGCGTAGCGGCCGCTGCGGGCGCGTGGCTGACGGCGTGGCAATCCGCCTGTACTCGCAAACCGACTATGAGGGGCGCGAGCCATACACGGAACCCGAAATTCTACGCACCTCCCTAGCCAGCGTAATTTTGCAGATGGCAGCGCTGCGCCTAGGTAATGTGGCAGATTTTCCCTTCATTGACCCGCCAGACCGGCGCGCTATTGCCGACGGCGTGGCGCTACTAACCGAAATCGGCGCTATCAGCGCAAACTCTAAATCCATGCACGAGCCGCGCCTGACCGCGATCGGCCACCAACTGGCGCGTCTACCCATCGACCCGCGCCTGGGGCGCATGTTACTAGAAGCCAATAAACGCGGCTGCGCCAGCGAAGTGATGGTGATTGTCTCCGCGCTTTCAATCCAAGACGTGCGTGAACGCCCGCTTGACGCGCAGGAAGCCGCAGACGCTATGCATCGGCGTTTAGCGGATCCCACCAGCGATTTTCTCACCTACCTCAACTTCTGGCGCTACCTGCGCACCCAGTCACGTGACCTGTCCGGCTCTGCGTTTAGGCGCATGTGCCGCCACGAATACCTGCACTACCTGCGTATTCGTGAATGGCGCGACGTCTACAATCAGCTGGCCCAGTTGGCGCGGCCGCTAGGCATTAACGCCCAAAACATTGAGCTACCCACCCGTGCCTCCATTCGCGCCGCTAGTGACCGTCTAGTTCCCGGCTCCCACGCGGCCGGCATGGCTAATGCGGACGTAGCCGACGCCGTCGTGGCCCTGGGGCAAAGCGCAGACACCCCCGACGCCGACGCGATCCACCAATCCCTGCTGGTGGGGCTGCTTTCCAACCTGGGTAACTATGATGAGCGCCGGCGCGAATATGCCGGGGCGCGCGCCACCCACTTCACTATTTGGCCTGGTAGCGGGCTGCGCCGCAAACAGTACGACTGGGTAATGGCCGCTGAGCTGGTGGAAACCAGTCGCTTATTTGCCCGCACCGTGGCCCGCATCCAGCCTCAATGGGTGGAGCAGGCCGCTAAACACCTGGTCAAGGTCACTTACGGTGAGCCTTACTGGTCCACCAAGAAGGGCGCGGCCATGGTACATCAGCGGGTGCTGCTTTACGGGCTGACTTTGGTAGCTGACCGCCCGGTCACGCTAGCCAGTGTGGGTACCGACGCCGCCCGGCAGGCTGCGCGGGAAATGTTCATTCGCTCCGGGCTGGTGGAAGGGGGCTGGCACGCCCGCCACGCTTTTGTTGAGCGCAACCGTGAGCTGCTTGAAGACACTGCCGAGGTGGAGCGTCGTCAACGCACTCACGGTATTTTGGCTGATGACCAGGCTCTTTTTGACTTCTACGATGAGCGCCTGCCGGAGAAAATCACCAGCGCGGCAGCTTTCGACAACTGGTGGAAGCATCAGCGTCAAGATACCCCCAAGCTGCTGGATTTCACCCGTGAGCTGCTGCTTCCCGAAGGTGACAACCTTGACGGCTACCCCGACACTTGGCATCAGGGTGACCTGACCTTGGCGCTTACGTACGTTTTTGAGCCGGGCAGGCTCGACGACGGCGTCAGCGTGCAGGTGCCCATTGAGGTGCTCACTCGCCTGCGCCCAGAGGGATTTGATTGGCTTGTGCCCGGGATGCGCCCGCAGCTGTGTGTGGCCACTATCCGCGCCTTGCCTAAGCGGGTGCGTCGCCAGCTAGTTCCGGCCCCCGACACCGGCACGCGCATTTGGGAGCTGATCTGCCAGCTTTACCCGCAGGCTGCGGGAGAGGCTAGCGACGGCGTCGCGACAGCAAGCCAGCCCGGCGGCAAGGTTAGCGACGGCGGCGCGGTCGGCACCCCCGGCGGCGTCGAACCGATCCCGGTGAGTTTCCAGCAGGCCTTCACCCAGGCCGCACAGCAGCTACGCCAGGTAGAAATTACCGACGAGGACTGGGACCAGGCGCAAGAAACGGTCCAAGAAATCGGCGAAATCTAAGCGTGCAAACGGAGCCCACGAGAGCCATAACGGGGTCCATGGGGCCGCCGGCGCAAACGGGAGCGCAGGCGCCCATAACGGCGCCCGCGCCAATAAATCTGCCGCAAATACTTTTGCAACTATTACTTCACAGTCATTAACTAGCCCTTTAAAGGAGCAAACTAATTTAGTTGATTGGCCTGAAGTTCCCCAGGGCGTAATTCCGCAACAAATAGAATCTGCCGGGCGGGCGGGGCTATTAGTTCGCGGTTACCCCACTTTAGTTGCACAACCAACATCTAAAGCATTTAAAGCTGATTTAAAGATATTAGCGGATGTTAATTCTCAGCTAGCTCAGCACGCTGAGGGAGTTTTGGCGTTAGCTTTGGCGCGCACCCCGCTCGAAACTGCGCGGGTGACCAGCCGTTGGAACGCTAAGCGCTCTCTATTCATGGTGTCTGCACCCTACAAATCCACTGACACCCTGGTGTCTGATTTGTGCTTGGCTGCCGGGCGCCTGCTAGCCCAGCAGTGGAGCCGCGAAACCGGCCATAACCTAGCCCAGCTGCGCGACCGCAAAGATTTTGAGCTCTTTGCATCTTGGCTGCGCGACCGCCTGGAAGACCAGGTGGAAACTATTGCCGCCCAGGTAGAGGCCGCTTTGGAGGCTAAGGGCCAGTTGGATAAGGCAGTGGGGCGTAATACTTCGCTGGCTTTGCTCGACACTTTGCAGGAAATTCGCGAGCAGGCTGCTGCCCTGATTGCGCCGCGCTTTATCGCCGACGCCGATCCGGCACAGCTGGCCCACTATGGGCGCTACCTTAAGTCTTTGGCTTATCGCTTGGAGAAGGCGGCAGCCTCGCCCAGCCAGGATGCAGCTCTGGCCTACCAGGTACGCGAGATTGAGGGGCAGGTGAGCGACGCCGTCGAGCACGCTAAGGGGTTGCCGGCTAATCCCGCCCGCGCGGCGGTGCTGCGCCAGGCCCAAAATATGGTGTGGGAGCTGCGCGTGAGCCTGTTTGCCCAGCAGTTGGGGACAGCGCACAAGGTTTCAGCCAAGCGCATCAGCCGGCTGCTGGCCTCCGCCCCGGCGCTCTAGACGACTGTCCACTTCCGCGCTGGCGGTCTATCCGGACCAAGGATTACGCCTTTGGGCGGGGCTTGCAGTCTGTGCCTTCGGCCAGGACTGCCGCCTAGGCCTGGCTGACCAGGCCAGCATCCAGATGGGCTGGCGTGCTGGTTAAATGCCACTACCCGCCAGTTATGCCGGCTTGCACCCTAGACCTCTGGCTGGGCTTTAGGCCTGGGGTTTCTGGCTGGGGCCAGCATCCAGATGGGCTGGCGCGCTGACTGGGCGCCGTCGTCACCTTTTTGCGTGCTGCCGGCCCCTTGCCCACGCCGGCGCACACAAATACTGACATTTCATCCCTTCCCTATAAAACCCCATGTATTTTTTATAGGGAAGGGATGATTTTGCCTGTAAATGCAACTGGCCCCCGTATTGGCGAAACCCAAAAAAGCCAATCCGGGGGTCAGTTATTCACAAGGAGAGAGATTATCGAGTGTTCACACCAGTCAGGCGCCCTTATTCACCTCCGCAGCCATAGCAGTTGAGGCTCCCACGAAGGCGCCTGCTAACGGCATGGACGCCATCGCCATCGCCGCTGCGAATGCGATGCCCCTTTTCATGAGCTTCATGGTTTCCTCCCTTAAAAGTTTTCCGTGGCCCGCCCGCCGGGGCTTAGCCGGTGGACGTCACCGGGGCTTAGCCAGCGAGCGCTGCCGAGGCTTACCCCGGGGCTACCTGCCGGCGGCTTAGTGGGCCAGTTGCTTTGCTGATCTGCATCAGCCTTGCTGGTTAAAACTTTAAAAGGGGCTTTTATGGTGGCGGTTAGCGTAACCTATGAATCATCTATGAAAGATAAAGCGTGGCTTGGTTGTAAGAGCGCAAGTAGGGGCCACCAATCTGGCTTGGCTCCATAGGCGCACCCTTATAGGTCCAGTGCAGCAGGTTGGCCAGGGAGAAACTGTTTGCACACACCCCACAGGCCAGCACGCGGCTAGGGCGGCGCATACGTTCAACCCGGTGACCAGCCGGGCATGTGCCCACCCAGTCGCCGGGGACTTTAGGGGCGCGCTTATCTACCAGCCGCTGCGCTGAGCAGCCCAGTTCTAGGGCTTTGCGGCGCCAAACTTCATCGTGACCGTGGCTTGGACCAACCAGGGCATGGGCTACTTCATGCAAAATCGTGTCACGCACGCGAGGCACGTCATAGAGTTGCATTAAGTAACGTGAGAGAGTGATACAGCGGTTTGTGTGGTTACACTGTCCAGCTCGACGCCGGGCACGATCCCACCCCAGGCTCCAGCCTTGCAAGCCGTTGGCGTCCATCAGGTCGCGGCCTAAAGCATAAACCTGATCAAGATGCATTCATTGTCCATTTCGTGGAAAAATAACCCTTAGTGTCAGAACCTAAACCTAATTCTAAAGCCAAAACGGTAACCTCCGCCGGCAGCGCAACTAGAGGCAAGGGCAAGCGTGCCATCTCTAGTGCCAGTGCCGAGCGGTTTATTTCGCGTTACCGGTTGGTCTCAATTTTTGCGTTACTGACCCTATCTGCCCTAGCTGGGGCACTGATCCTGCCTAAGTTCACCGCCCCCGCACAGATTGATGATGGCCCCACCCCGGCCGGCCCGGTTAAGGTAACCCCTGATTACAGTGGTTTTAACGCCGAAAATATCATCTCTGACAATAAGCTCTACGGCGCTCCCAATATGAACGCCGAAGACATCGATAACTTCATTAACAAAGTCAATGCTGGCTGCGTTAATAGCGCCGACGGCACTACTTGCATCAGCAAGGCCCGCTTTGACACTAAAGGCTTTGACCCCACAACGGCCTGCCCGTTGGGGATGAATCCCGCCAAGAATCTAACTGCTGGTGAGGTTATTTACCGCGTTTCGGTGGCTTGCAACATTAACCCCCGGGTTTTGTTGGTGCTACTGCAAAAAGAGCAGGGGCTGCTGACCGCTTCAGGCGAGAAACTGACTGCCTCACGCTATGAATGGGCTGCCGGCTATGGCTGCCCTGATGGTCAGACTTGCGACAGTCGCTACCGTGGCTTTGTCAGCCAGCTCTATCAGGCCGCCGCCCAGCTGCAAAAATACCGCCTTAACCCCTCCAGCTACCGGGTGCAGGCCCGCAAACCCGTGCGTATCGCCTACAACCCCCAGGCTAGCTGCGGTTCTTCCATCATCACCCCAGCTAACACCGCCACCGCCGCGCTCTATAACTACACTCCCTACCAGCCCAATGAGGCCGCTAAGAATGATGGGGATGACTGCTCCAGCTGGGGTAACTTAAACTTCTACGGTTTTTGGAAGGTCTGGTTCGGATCCCCCCACTAGCTGCCGCCCGCTATTGCGTTAGCTGCCACTCTGTCGCTTTGCCACTTTACCGCTTTGCCGACGACGCCGCCCGCGCCTGACACGTTTACTTACGTCAGCTGACAGTGTCTACAGCACCTCACGGCTTATCCTTCCGTACGACTTGCGCAGCTGGCGCGGCTGGCACCCAGTCTTGGACCACAGGCTGCTTTAGCAGGCTCAAGTACAATTGTTAAATGAGTTATATGCAGATGGCCGCCGAAATCTGGGTGGTGATTGAGTACATCATTAAGATTGGGGCTATGGGGGTGGTGCCTGAAAATCGGCGCCCTGCCTCGTCATCGGCCTGGCTGCTGCTCATCTTGTTTCTGCCTCTGGTGGGCCTACCCATGTATCTACTGCTGGGAAGTGCCCGTATTCAGGGCAAACGCTACCGCCGTCAAAGCGAGCTAACCAGCATTGTCTCCGCCCTAAGCGCCAACCTCCCAGACGTGCCTCCAGGTATAAAAGCTGATGAGCGCCTGTTGGGGATTGTGCGCATGAACCGCCACCTAACCGGAATGCCCTGTATGCCGGGCACAGTCCAGGGCATCTATGACGACACCCGCAGCTTCATTGCGGCCCTGGTGCAGGCCATTGACGCAGCCCAGCACAGCGTAAATATTGAGTTTTACATAGTCCATGATGATCCCATCACTGAACCGCTTTTTGCGGCCTTGGAGCGCGCCCATAAACGCGGGGTGCGGGTGGCGCTGCTGCTAGACCACCTGGGTTCACGCCGCTACAAAGCCTGGAAAAAGCTGCTGAAGCGGCTAAACTCCGCCGGCTACCACTGGCACCTGATGATGCCCCTAGGTTTTAAGCCTGATCAGCGCGGGCGCCCAGACCTGCGTAACCACCGCAAGCTAGCGGTAATCGACGACGGCGTCGGCTTTGTTGGCTCCCACAACCTCATTGACCCCTTCTACGAAACCAACCTGCGCGGCCCTGGACGCGAGTGGAAAGACCTATCCGTGCAGCTAGGCGGGGCTATCGTGGCTGAGCTTGGGGGTGTATTCGCCATGGACTGGTACGCCGAAACCGGCAAAATTTTCGTTGGTGCCCGCTCCCAAGCCGTAAGCGATGAGGATATCTCCCAGGTAGAAACCGCTGGTCTGAGCGCACTTGCTGCAGAGCTGGTTAACACCTCGGCGGCGTGGGAAAAAGACTTGGCCGACGGCGTCGTAAACGCCATGCAGATCGTCCCTTCAGGGCCGGGCTACTCCACTGAACCAAACCTGCGCATGTTCACCTCACTGATCCACAATGCACGTCGGCGGGTAACCATCACCAGCCCATATTTTGTGCCCGACGAGTCGCTGCTGGCCGCCATGACTAGCGCAGCTTACCGGGGTGTGGATGTGCAGCTGTTTGTGGGGGCCAGCGGCGACAATTTCCTGGTGCGTCACGCCCAACGCTCCTACTATGCGGCGCTACTGGATGCCGGGGTGCGTATCTTTCTCTACCCCTCCCCCACGGTTTTACACTCCAAATACATGACCGTGGATAACGAAGTGGGAGTGATTGGCTCCTCCAATATGGATTCGCGCTCATTCCTGCTCAACTATGAGCTGATGCTGCTGTGTTTCGGGGGCGATCTTGACGACAAGCTGCGCGCTAATGACGCCAAATATCGCGCCCTGAGCCACGAGCTAACCAGCCAGGAATGGGCGCGCGAGCCGCGTCACCGCCGCTGGGTGGATAACGCCTGCCGCCTGGCTGCGGCAGTTTTGTAGAGGCGCAAAGCCCCCGCGAGCGCAGCTAGGCCTCAGGCTGCCGCGCGCCGCCTGGCTGCGGCAGTTTTGTAGAGCAGGCCGTGACCGGGGGCTAACAGCCAGGCCAGGGCAAACATTACGCCCAGCACCAACACAATCGTGGCGCCCGTAGGCAAATCAGCTGACCAGCTCAAATACACTCCCAGCAGGCTCCCTAACGCCCCTAGTAGAGGGCCCATAATCATCATGGTCAGTAAGCGGTCAGTCAGTAAGCGGGCTGTGGCCGCCGGGATTACCAGCAGCGCCAGCACCAAAATATTGCCGATAGTCTGCACGGAAATCACTACTGCTAAGCTCACGCACACATACAGGGCAATATCTAAAGCCAACACTGGCAGCCCTGCCGCGCGGGCAGTTTCACGGTCCAGGCTTACCGCCACAATCTCTTTATTTAGGGCTGCGATCAGCCCAATCACCACTGCTGCCCCGATCAGCGCCACCGGCACTTCACGCGCCGGCACGCCGGTAATAGAGCCGAATAGGAACTGTTGCAGCGAGCCGCTATAGCCTGGGGCGCGCGAAATAATTACCACCCCTAAAGCAAATGCCCCCACAAACAGCACCCCAATGATGGAGTCTTCTTTAAGCCTGCGGTTTTGGGCTAGTAGCGCCACGGTTACCGCCGTCAGAATCCCGGCTACCGCGCCCCCAAGCACCAGGTTAGTGCCGCTAACGAAGGCCACCGCCAGGCCGGGAAACACAGAGTGAGCGACGGCGTCGCCAATAAAAGCCATCCCACGCAACACCACGTGGGCCCCCACCACTCCGCAAACCAGGGCGCTAGTGATAGCAATCAGCAACGCCCTGGGTAGGAAGGCCAGCTGCGGGTTTAGTAGGTCATTTAGAAAATCAATTGGGGTTAACAACTTAACTCACCCCTAGGGCTTGCAGCAGCGGGTTATCGGCGCGCACTTGGAAAGTACGCATCCACAGGTCTTTGTCTTTAAGCTGGCTAGGCGGGGCGCAAGCCAAATCGGTGCGGTTAAGCAGACACAAATACTCGCACTGCGCCTGGGCCGCCACCAGATCATGGGTGGACATAAGCACGGCCACACCCGCCTGGCTCAGCTCTTTAAACAGATCCGTCAACAGCTCCTGGGTGGGCATATCCAAGCCCGTAAAAGGCTCATCCAACAGCAGCAACTGCGGCTTTAACGCCAACGCCCGAGCCACCAGCACCCGCTGACGCTGCCCACCCGAAAGCTGCTCCACCGGCCGCGAGCGCAAATCACTCATGCTTACCTGCTCTAGGGCACAGTCGGCAGCCTCTAGGTGCTCTGGGCGGGGCCGACGCAGCCAGCCGAGCCTGCCGGTAAGCCCGCTTAACACCACCTGACGCACATTAATGGGAAAATCCCAGGCGAAAGCGTGACGCTGAGGCACATACCCAATGCCGCGCCGGTCAATGCGCTGGCCTTGCCAGGTGATAGTGCCGGTGCTGGGCACAAGCCCTAGGATGGCCCGCAGCAGCGTGGTTTTGCCGGCCCCATTGGGGCCGATCAGCCCCATGAACTGGCCTTGGTCTAGCTTCAAGTTGACCTCTTGTAGCACGCTGCGGCCGCCCAGCTGCACGCTGAGTTGGTTTACTTCTAGCATGGTCACTTTCCTGATGGCTGTGCTTTTAGCGCGTTGGTGGTGCTGGTGGCGTCGCCTACCGCAAAGCGCAAGGTGGTGGTGGCCTGGTAGGTTTTACCGTCCACACCGGTAGCTTTGAAGGAGACTTTGACCAGGTAAATGCCAGGTTTGGAGAAAATCCAGTTGGCGTGCACGTGGGTGTTGGTGTCCACCCAGATGTCTTGGGCGCTGGCGGCAGAGTCGGCCAGCACTTTGGGTTTACCGAAGGTGCCTTCTTGCAAAATCAGCCAGCTGCGGCCGGGGCCCTTAACCTGCTCGATGCGCATGTTTACCCCGCCTTGGATCAGCTTGGTTACGGCTGGGTCTTGGGTATTCCAGCCCAGCCAAACCAGCTGGGTTTTTTGGGTTTGGGGTAGCACATAGACGCGCTTGGAGTCGGCTAGGAATTTGTAGTCTTCGCCTTGCGGCACTTGGATTAGGGCGCCATCGCGTACACGCAGCACGGTTTTGTTGGGGTCGCGCCATACGGGTGAGGCGGCAGAGTCATCCCGCAAGGACACGGTTAGTTTGCCGCCGATTAGGCGCGGGCCTAGGTCTACGTGTCCAGCTTCGATTACCGCTGGGGTTTGTGAGGTGGGCTCGTTTGCGGCCACGTTTTGCTCTAGGGCCGGGTCAGCACTGGGGGTGGCTGAGGCGCCAGGGGAGGTGGCTGCGCTGGGGCTGGCTGCGCGGCCAGGGGTGCCGCTGGTGGGGGCCGTGGTAGCGCCGGCCGCACTGGGGGTGGCTGAAGTGCCCGGGGTTTTTGCCGACGACGCCGCTTGGTTTGCGATAGGCCTGCCACCTAGGCAGCGAGCCAGGGAGTTGGCATTAAAACGCATCATCGCCTGATAGGTGGGGGCCTGGTTATCCAGGGTGTCGCCGTAAAGCGGGCATACTTTCACCCCGGCTTCACTGGCCACCACTTTCAAGGTGGAGCGGGTGCGGGCCAGATTTGGCTCTAAAAACACCGCTTTAATATGTAGGTCCTTAATGGTGGCGGCGAGTTTACGCCGATCAGCCAAGGAGGGCTCACTAGCCGGGTTGGGAGCCACGAAACCAGCCACTTTAAGCCCATAGGCGTTAGCCAGGTAAGCGTAGGCGTCATTGGTGGTTACTAGTTGGCGGTTAGCTTCACTAATAGTGTCCAGAGTGCTTTTAACCTGGGTGTCTAGCTGGGCCAGCTGGTTTAGGTAGCGGGCGGCGTTAGCCTCATAGACACTTGCCCCGGCCGGGTCAACCTGCTTGAGTTTGGCGCAGATTACCTTCACATAGGCGGCCGCGTTGTGCACGTCATGCCACAGGTGCGGATCAATTTCCCCATGCACGTGTTTGCCCAGCACCGCCTGGGGCAGGATGTAGGCTTGCGTGCCCGCACGGCCCACAAAACCGTAGCCTTGAGGCACTTGGGCTAGGGTGCGCGTGGGCACATCCACCACTACCCGCTGCGGGTCTAGGGCTACATGGCCTGGTACGTGGGCCGCCCCAGCTACGACGACGTCGCTCTGGCTGGGTGCACTGGCGCCGTCGCTGGGGGTCGGGCTGGCAGAGCCACCAGGGCTGGGCGCGGAGGCTGAGCTGGTGCGCCCGGCGGGACTAGCCCCGCTGGGCGTAGCGCTAGCTGAAGCACTGGCTGAGCTAGCGCCCGGGTTCGTGTTGGCGCTCGCAGCGGGGCTGGGAGTGCTCGCGCTCGCGGTTTTAGCGGCTGACGGCCAAGCCTGGCCACTAGCCTGCTTGTCGGCCACCAGCGTGATGCGGCCAGCTTCTAGATCCACGCTCACATCGCCGTGGCCCGGACCCAAAACCACCCGACCTTCACGCTTAGCTACAGCGGCGGCGTCGACCCCCACCGCGAAAGTAAACGTGGCGGTTTTAAACTCCACGTTTTTACCCTTAACCGGGCGCAAGCGGGCCTTAAACTGCACCCGATACACTCCCGGCTTAGTGAAAGCCCAACTCATATGCTGGTGAGCGTCAGCCGGCAAGCTGACAGTGTCATGTTTATAGTCGCTGGCCGCGTCAAACCCGTCATGGCTGGAAAACCCCAGCTCCGGGGTGCCGAAAGTGGTGGTCAGGTAGGAGCTGGCTTGGCCCGGGCCCTGCACCGAAACCACCTGCAAATCAACCTCACTGGCCCGGTTAGCGCCATAACGTTTACCGTCACCAGACACGCGCATCCCCAGCCACAGGGTATCCAAAGCCCGATCCTCAACCAGCGGTAAAATCGTGGCCCCCTGCTTGGCGGCCTCCTCGGCGATAGACACTGACTGGGCACTAGCGGGCAGGTTGGCATCCAAGGCGCGAATAATCGAATGCTGCTCCAGCAACAGGTAGTTACTAAAAGCCAAATCCGCATAGGCCACATCCCGAATAGCCCGCAGTGAGGGCTCATAGGAGTGCGGATCGGCGCCGTCGGGAACTAGCTGGGAGACCGTAGCTCGGCCTCCCGCCACATTACGCACTAGATCGGCCAGAATGCCGGTGGTGGTGACCACCCGCAACTGGCCGTCACGGGCGGGATCTACGCCGACACCGGCGCAGCCCGCCACTAACGTTAAAACTAGTGCAGCCTGAATTACAGACTTAACTAGGCCCATGCCATCCGCCTGCGTGCCACCAGCACCGCAACCGCCAGCAACATCAGACCACCAGCAACATTCAAGGCGCCGCTAACCGCACCGGTTTTAGCCAAAGACTTACCGCCGCTAGCGCCGGCCGCCTGGCCAGCCTTGGCAGAGCCTGAGGCCGCAGAACCAGCAGCTCCACTGGCGCTGCCACCTTCACTGGAGCCGGCACCGGAACTGGCCGCTGCGCCGTCGCCAGAGCCACCATCTTCACCGCTGATCTGCTCACCCTGCTTGGGGGTGACCTGGGCGGAAATGGTCAGCTTGTAGGTGCCCGGGGCGGTAAACACCCAGTTCTGGTGGGCGTGAGTGTTAGCCGGCAGGGTGTAGGAGCTGCCCTCTTCCTGCAGCAGGTGCTCACCCACACCCCCACCCAGGCCGCCGGAGGTAAATACTGAGACCTTACCGGGCCCCTCCACACTCACCAGGGTGAAGGTAACCTCGCCGCTGGTTTTGCTGACAATCTCTTCAGCCTGAGAGTTCATACCCAGCCAGGGCACACCCGCGCTTTGGCTGGAGGAAATCATCCACACATCCTGGCCCGGGGTGGCCACAAAGTTAAGCGCGTCGGGGGCTTTAAGAGTGGCCTTGTCTCCCAGCGAGAAAGTCAAAGTTGCCGGGTCAACCCAGCTGGCCGGCTGAGAGCGGTCATCTTTCACCTGCAGCTTGAGCTTGCCGTCCACAATGCGCGGACCTAAGTCAAAGTGCCCTTCATTGGCATTGCCGTTGGCGTCAGGGCCCACCACGAAAGTCAGCGTGGCGGTGGCGCTAACCGCCGAAGAAGCCGGGTTTTCCTTCACCGCAGCTGCGCTTTGAGCCTTAGCCTTTTGGACGCTGGTTTGGGCGGCTGCCCCCTGGCTGGCAGAGCGAGCCTGGGCCACAAAGCTCTGGGCGGGGCGAGCCTGGGATACAAAGCTTTGCGCGCCGGCCCGGGTGGTTACGGCAGATCGGCTTTGCCCGACGGCGGCGCGAGCCTGACTGGCAGAGCGGCCCTGAGCTGCGGCACGCGGGGCCTGAGCTGACTTAGCGCTGCGCGAGCTGGCCAAAAGCTGCTTGCCAGCGGGGTTAGCTGCGCTCGGCTTAGCCTTTACCTCGCCGCCAATGGCTGAGCGCGGCGAGGGGCTGGTGGCCGGCTTGCCGGCGCTCGGCTTGGGGCTAGCCACCGGGGTAGCCGGAGCACTGGGGGCGGCGCTAACACCAGGCTGAGCGCTGGGGGCAGTGCTGGGCTGGGCCGAGGGGGTGACCACCGGCTGTGGAACCGCACTGGGAGCGGCCGAAGGCACTGCGCTGGGGGCCGCTGTGGGCTGGGCACCCGGGTTTTGGGTATCAGGGTTTTGCGGGGTAGGCGCCGGGGTGGGGGTGGCTTGAGCGGCGACGTCGCCTACCTCAACCCGATAGCTACGCACCGGGCTAGCAATTACCGTGCCATCACTGCGCTGAGCCAGCACCCGCACCTGCAGCTGGTAGACGCCGGCAGCAGAAAACACCCAGTTGGGGTAGGCGGCGGCCAGCTGTTGCGGGGCAATTTCTGAGCCAAGCGGGTTTAGCTCATAGTTGCCATCAACCAGCAGCGAGGAGGCCAGTTGACCGTTGTCATCCAAGCCAAACAGGGACACGCTAGCGCCTTCAGGGCCGCTGTAGCTGACTTCAAAGTGGGCGGCGCTAAATCCTGCCTGGGCCAGCTGGCTGGTGTCCCAACCCAGCCGTCCCTTGGGGGCAGCGCTGGCCGGCTGCAGTGGCGAGCTAGCCTGGACGCCTTGGCTGACGAAATAGCCACCCGGACTGCCCGGATAGTCGTCAGAAATGTTTTGCCAGGTGGAGGCCGGGATCTTCAAAGTGGTTTGGGCCGGGTTGTGGCTAGTTCCGGTGGCGCCATCCTTTAGCTGCAAGTCCACTTCCCCATTGGCAGTGGCGACGGCGTCGAAAATACTTAAGTCCCCACCCTCAAGGTTTACCGGCTTGGACTGGCCATCATTACTGGCCAAGCTAGCAGCGGGACGGGAAACGGAGCTGTGAGCGGCGCGCGCAACAGAGGCCTGCGCAGTGACCCCATGGGCAGCGGGGCCAGAAACCTGGGCAGCATGGGCAGCGCCAACATGAGCGCCAGAGGGGCTGGCGACAGAAGCGCCTGCCAGCGGCGTCATAAAACCGCACAGCGCCACAGTGGTCAGCGCGGCCATACGCCGCAGCCAGGGGTCATTAAGACGCTGCGGGGTGGAGTCAGAAAAACGCCCGCGACCAGCAGCTACACGCATAACAGAGGGGGAAGAGTTGGTAGCGCCCTGGGTGGGAACTGAAGAAGGCCCGGCGGCCTGCAACCACGCAAACATGGCAGTCTTTCTAGTTGATATTGATTATCATTACCTGCTAAGTGTAGCGACTCTTTTTAGTCCTCACAAACGCGCAGCTCCACAGCAAAGCGCGAGGACCACTAGCGCACCCCCAAGAACCACTAACGAAACCGCCGGGGACCGCTAACGCATTTGTTAAGCGGCCCCCGGCGGGGTGGGGCGCCTAGTTTTGAGAGGGAAATCAGGCACCCCTATTGAGTTGTGTATTCAATTGTGTCGATATTCAGTTGTAGATCCCGTCAGTCCTGACGCTTGCGGCGCAGCAACATGCCGCCACCGCCCAATGCCAGGGCACTTAGAGCCAACATTCCGCTGGCCACACCGGTACGGGCCAAACCGCCAGGCTTTTCCGGCTTAGCCGGGGCTGCGCCATGGCTGGGCTTACCAGGCTTACCGGGACGACCCGGAAGCGGGGCGGAGCTGGCCGAACGGCTGGGCTGAGCCGTAGGAGCCGCACTGCCGGTGGGAGCCGCGCTGCCGGTCGGGGCCGGGGCGCCGGTGGGAGCTACCGTGGGGACAGCGCTACCGGTAGGTGCCGGGCTGGGCTGAGCCGTAGGAGCCGGGGAGCCAGTGGGAGCCACAGTCGGCTCAGGGCTGGCAGTAGGTTCCTGAGTAGGAGCCACAGTAGGCGAAACCGGAGCGGTGGGCTGCGGCGTCGGAGTGGGCGTCACAGTCTCAGCGCTTACTGCCGTGGTTACCCCAATGCGGTCGTTAGCTCGCTTGGTGGTGCACACCTCGGGAGTGGGAGTGGCCAGGCAGTCCACACCGATCAGGTCATTGCTGGTGGGACGCACGATCTTGACCATGCGCAGGTTGTCTACCTGCACCAGGGCGTCGCCGTCGCCGGCAGCAACCGTGAACTTAACCTTGGTGCCATCCTTAGCCACATTGAAGGTGACCGGAACGCGCTGGAAATAGCTGGCAGAAGCGTTAGTAGTGTGCTTCTGGTCAGCAGCCATCCAGTTCAGAGCCCAAGTGTGGTTAATAACCGTGGAGGGGTTCTTAACTGGGTTGGTGTCATTGACAGTCTTAACATCCAGGTAGTTCTGGCCCACCAGGCCTTCAGCGTTGGTGTTTACGGTAATCTCCGGCTCAGACTTAGCGGCCCCAGCGGCAGCCTTGTCGGTGGAGCTGGCCTTACCCTCAGCCGCAGCCTTACCGGTACCCTGAGCCGCAGCCTTAGCGCCGCCCTGAGGCTGGGTACCAGCTTGGCCCTGGGTGCCAGCCTGGCTCTGAGCGCTAGCCTGGCTTTGGCCGGCCGCATTACCGCTTGCGTCACCATCGGGAACCAGGACCCCTAGTTCAGCGATAGAGAGCAGGTAATCGGGCTGGTCAGCCTTGGTCTTGTAGTTAGACAACACGCGCAGACGAATCAGCTTGGCCTTAACCGGGCTGTTAAAGACAATCTGCTGCACCTGGCCGGTGTTTTGCAAAGTGCCTTCAGCTACCTTCTGGTTGATGTTGGCAGCATCCTGCCCCACATAGACCTCGTAGCGTTCGGGACGCCCGTTGGCCTGGTCAACGCGGCTATTGATCTTCAGACCAGCCACGCTTACCGCAGAGGCGGCGGTGGGGTCATCGCCCTGGTACAGGGCCAGGTCAATGTCGCTGGGGTGAGCTACCGGGTGCTGCCAGTCCTTGTCGTAGAAGGTGGAAGCGTTGCCATCAAACATGTTGGAGGCCGGGTTGCTGGCGTAAGCAGCCGGGGCGGATACCAGCTGCTGGTCGCCGCTGTAGTCCTTAACCGGGTTGCCAGGTGCCGGGGCGGGAGTGTCGCCGTCGGTGGCGTTACCACACAGAACGCGAGCGTCAGCCCAGTTAGCGTGGTCATTGCCGTTGCCGTTGCCGCCGTCGCCCACAATCAAGCGAATCAGCTTCATGCCGGTGACGTCGCCGGAAACCTCCTGAGGAGTGTTGCTACTGGTAATCACGCCGGTCTGCGGTACCACATCAACCCAGTTAGTGCCATCGGTGGTGCCTACCACACGGAAGGTAACCGAGCCGCTCTGGCCATCTTGCACACCCACGGTGGCCTTGAAAGCCTTGCACTTGCCGCTGAGCTCGAAGCCCACATCGGCAGGAGAGTGGGTACCTAGACCCTTGGTGTACTGCTTGCCGCCCATCACGATTGGGCCGCCGTCACCCTTTTGGTTTTCACCAACCTCACTGTCACGCTCAACCGGACCCCAACCGTTGGAGTTGTACTTGGGGCTGAAAGGCAGGTCAGAGAGGTAGTTGACAGCGTCAGGTTTCACCGAGCCCAAAACTGCCACATTAGTGTCACCACTAGCGCTGCGGGCGCTACCAGCGATCTTGTAGGTGGCCGTGTGTACCACGTTAGCGGTGGAGCCGCCCGCACCCTGAGGAACCTTGACGCTCCAGGTGGTGGTGAAAGTGGCGCCCTTGGCTAGCTTGGCGGTGGTGGCCGGGGTGTCAGCAGTGGCGCTCCAGCCGCTAGGCAGGGTCAGCTTGCTGGTCACATCGGTGATTTCGCTGGGCTCATTGTTCACCAGGGAGGTGGTCATGTGGAAGGTGGAACCTTCAATGGCCGTCTCGTTGGTGTCAATGGAGGCAGCAGCGCACGCGGGCATATCCGTGGTGGTGCCCAGGTCCTCTACACGGAAGTTGTCGAGCGTAAAGTCATTGCCGTCCTGGCCACCCTGAGTGTTGTACAGACCCACCCAGTAGGAGCCACAGCCACCCACGTTAAGTTCCTGTACATAGTGAGTGGGGCTGGTGGCCACCGGCATCACCGTGGAGTACAGGTAGTTAGCGTTTAGGCCGTTGGCGCCCTGGGCGTCATAGGCAGTAACCCAGTAGTAGGAGCCGCTGAGCGCGTTTTCGTAGTCATACGAAATGCGGTAGCGGTGTCCGGCTTTGAAGTTTACGGTCTGGGGCACGGTGCGGTAGACCAGTCCCCCGTTTTCTTCGTGGCTCTTTAGGGACCAGTGTCCGGCGACGGCGTCGTCGGTGGCCTTCTTAGAACCGTCCGGTAGGGTGCCGCCCTTTTGGGTGTAGGGGCCGTTGAGGGAGGCCAGTACCGTACGCGGGTCGGTGATTTCGCCGGCGTCGCCCTTAACGAAGGGGCCCCAGCCTTCAGGGACATTTTCAAAGTCCTCAAAAGCAATGGTGACCGGCTTGTCGCGGGTGGCGCCTAGGTCATCGTTGCGCTGCTGGCTGGCGGCGCTGGTGACGCCTTCACCTGAAGCAGACACGCTAACCTGGCGGGTCTTGCCGTCCTTAACCTGCACCCAGGCACTGCCCTGGTAGGTGCCGGCGTTTAGGGTCATTTCCTGGCTGATGGAGGAGTTGCCATTACCCAGCTGGGCGATCGGGTCGCCGTGAGCGTCGTGAGGGGCGGTTACCTGGCCGGTGGTCTGGTAGTCCTTGAAGCTACCGGAGTTAAAGCCAGGGTCCACAAACACAGTTCCGGCGCCCCACTTGGGGGTGGCGGCGGCTGCGGGAGCCTTGGCGGGAGCCAGTACAAAGGCGGTGTGGTCGCGTTCAGCGGCCGGCACGGTCTCGTATACGGACTCAGGGATGGTTACCTTGCCGCCCTCTACCTTTACGTCAGTTACCTTTACACGACCCTTGTCGGTGAGGCGGTAGACGCTCAAAGAGCCCACGTTCTGGTAGGACTTGGTTAGGGTCCAGGTGGTGGCGGTACCAGCGGGGTTGTAGTAGTACAGACGTGGTGCGCCGCCCTTAGCGCCATTGTCGATCCAGGGCAGCAGGTAGCTGTCGCCCTTAAGCACGGTGGCGCCGTCGTAAACAAACTGGCGGCTAGCGGACATGTCAGCCTTGATAGCCCCGGCAACCTGGGTGGCCGGAGTCTGGTTGGTGACCGCCGTAGCACCTGAGGCTACAGTGCCGTTAGCGAAGGTGTAGGTGTAGACGGTCTTGCCGTTTTCACCCTTAGCGCTTTCCTGACGCATAATGCGCGAGTTCTGCAGGAACTTAACCGGCAGGTTGTTAGCCCAAATGTTGCGGTAGAAGGCGCCCTGGTCTTGGTGGCCAGTCCAGCCCTCAAACTCAACAATCTGGGGGTAGCCCAAAACTACGTTGGGGTTCCAGTTGTCCTTGTTGGAGTTGTCCACAAAGCGGATCACGTCAGAGTTCAAACCCTTGTTGGTGGCGCCGCCATAGTTTTCATCATTGGACCAGTGCGACCAGGTGGAGTAGCGCTCAAAGCGGTCAGCCCACTCTGAACCCATTTCCCAACCCATCTTGTTTAGCTCGCGGCCCAGGCGCTCAGCTTGCCAGCCCGAACCGTAGTAAACGTCAATGTAGATCCAGCGGAAGTTGGGGTAGGTAGCCAGCGGGAACTGGTTACGCAGGTCTTGGAAACGCTTAATTACCGCGCCGCTACCTAGATCAGCGCGCTGATCAACGTAGTAGGACTGGTTTAGCCAGTTCCAGCCGCGCCCGCCAGTGAAGGGTAGGGAACCGAAAGAGTTGGCTTCGGGGTAGGCCTCAGTGGTGTTGACGTGGACGCCGTAAATCGCGTTGGAGTTGGCGGTGGTGTTAAACAGGGTGGCAAAGTCCTTGTCACCACCGGCGCGGGTGTTGATGTTGCCCGCGTAGTCCATGTGTCCAGAGTCGTGGCCTTCAGAAGCATAACCCTTGAGCATCACGCGCTGACCTAGGCCGTCAGTAGCCAGGTTGACGCGCTTTACGTCGTCGGCTACCTGCAAGAAGGGGTGCGTGGCGGCCGAGCCGAAGTCAAAGGGAATGTGGGTTACTACCCACTTGTGGTTGTCAGCTGCACCGGCCACCCAGGGGGTGATGTCCGCATAGGCGACGGCGGCATCCTGCCAGTTCACCGTGCCCGAGGAGTTGGCGTCACCGGTGAACACCAAAGTGGTGTAGGGACGCTCTTCATCGCCGACGGCGTCGGTTGCCGCAGCTGAGCGGTAGGTCCACTGGCCGTTGGAGGCCAGCAGAGTCTTAGAACCATCTTGGTCAACTACCCGGCGCTTCCAGCGCGAACCGTCGTCAGCTTCCCAGCCGGTGGGGCGGTCATAGGTGGCGTTGGTTTCCATACCCACGGCCACCTTAGAGGTGTTAACCATCAGGTAGGTACTGGGGGCGTCAGCGTCGCTGACCGGGGTGGACTCGCTTAGGCTCTCAATAGTGTCAGCCACGCCAGCGTATTTGTTCTTAGCGCTAGCGCCACGCGAAACCAGGGTGATACCGGCAGCGTAGGCGCCGCCGTCTTTAGCGCTAACCGATACCAGGCCATGGCCGGGAATCTCGACGGTGTGGGCGCCACCGGTGAGCTCAGTGATACGGAAGGTTAGGGTGGGACGCTTGGCACCAGTTGTGCCCTGGGCCTTTGAAGTAATTTCCTTTACTTCAATTTCGGCCTTCATGGTGACGTCAGTGTCATTGAAGTCAACCGTGTAGGCCACCTTGGTGTTGGATTCTTTAACTGCCTGCACCGACTTGACGGTGTAAGCCTGATTGTCAATCAGTACTGAATCGAGGACCTGGGTGCGGCCGCCAACTTTATTGCCCGCGAAGGTGTAGCCAAGTACCTGGGGGAAGGCGTTGGATACGGTCGCGGTCAAGTTACCGGCGCTAATGGTCTCCGGAGCACTAATGACACCAGAAGTTTCCGGGGTCACTGCGCCAGCAGCTGCCCCTGGAAGGGATAGGGCGACAACCCCTAGCAATGCTAGGGACCGTCGGTGGAGGTGTCTTACCTTCATCGTGTAGGGCTCCTTTGCCTAGACGTGGTTGACCCAATTTTGTCCTTTTGCAACAAAAAGCGTCAAGTCTAAGCAGAACCGAACAGCGTAAGTTGCAACCAAACAGTTACAAATCTGGTTTGAGCTAATAATTTAACTAGCGCCTGCTGCGCGCATTTGTTCGTTTATCGTAAAGACTGTTTTGCACACAAACCGAAAAGCTTGGGGTAGTCCATGTACCACAGCTTCATTGCCGCCTGTACATGGGAACACCGCCGCCAGTGAGCAACACGCACTATAGCCAGGGTGATGAGCTAGCTATAACGGAACACTCGCAGTAGCGGCGGTGCGGCGATAGATTACCTTGGTTTTTACTAGTAATTCCAGTACCTAAACCTCATTTTTTGCACTTTCTTTTAGGCCAAAAGTGTTTCTGCAGGCCAGCAAGTTACAAGTAGTCGCAAATCACTTTATATGTGGGCTAATTAACTAAAAACGGTGCTGAGCGGCTCTAAACCCACCCAGCACCGTCGAATTAGTTAAAAGCGCAGGTCACTCCGCACTGGCGGCGCTAGCAGCCGAACCGGCCACAGCCGCACCGGGAATTAGCGTCAGACCGTCGTCGGCAACGTCAACCGTAACCTGCTGGCCGTCAGCAACCTGGCCGGCCAAGATCAGGCGGGCCAAGCGGTCACCAATCTCACGCTGCACCAGGCGACGCAGCGGGCGAGCCCCGTAAGCCGGGTCGTAGCCCTCGTCAGCCAGCCAAGTGCGGGCGGCGTCGGTAACATCCAGGCTGATGCGGCGGTCAGACAGACGCTTGCTCATCTTGTTTAGCTGCAAGCCCACAATCTGGCCCAACTCATCCTTGCTCAGCGCATTAAAGATCAGCACATCGTCAAGGCGGTTGAGGAACTCAGGCTTGAAGGCGGCGCGCACCGTAGCCATAACGTTCTCGCGCTTTTCCTCCTGGCTCAGCGCCGGGTCTACCAGGAACTGGCTACCCAGGTTGGAGGTCAGGATCAAGATGACGTTACGGAAGTCCACCGTGCGTCCCTGGCCGTCAGTTAGGCGACCGTCGTCGAGCACCTGCAGCAAGATGTCAAAGACCTCAGGGTGAGCCTTTTCCACCTCATCTAGCAGCACCACAGAGTAGGGGCGACGACGCACCGCCTCGGTCAGCTGACCGCCCTCTTCGTAGCCTACGTACCCGGGAGGGGCACCCACTAGGCGCGAAACCGAGTGCTTCTCGGAGTATTCGCTCATGTCGATACGCACAATGGCGTGCTCGTCATCGAAGAGGAACTCAGCCAGGGCCTTGGCCAGCTCGGTCTTACCTACACCGGTGGGGCCTAGGAACATGAAGGAACCGGTGGGGCGGTCAGGGTCAGAAACCCCGGCGCGCGAGCGGCGCACAGCGTCGGCCACTGCCGCAACCGCGTCCTTCTGGCCGATTAGGCGCGAGCCTACCTGCTCTTCCATGTGCAGCAGCTTTTCGCTTTCGCCCTGCATTAGCTTGCCTACCGGAATGCCGGTCCAAGAAGAGATAACCTCAGCGATCTCCTCAGGGCCAACCTTCTCAGCGATCATCGGCTCGCCAGCGTCAGACTGGTTTTGCTCACTGGCTTCAGCCTCAGCGATTTGACGCTGCAAGCTGGGCATTTCACCGTAGCGGATGCGTCCAGCGGCCTCAAAGTCACCTTCACGCTCAGCCAGTTCGGCGCGGGTACGCAGCTCATCTAGCTGGGCGCGCAGCTCACCAATGCGGTTGTGACCGGCCTTTTGGGCTTCCCAACGGGCGTTTAGGGCGCTGAGTTCTTCGTTTAGGTCAGCCAGGCGGGCACGCAAGGCAGCCAGGCGCTCTGCCGCGCCGGCGTCGGCCTCATCTTCCTTGGCGCTGGAATCAGCCAGGTAG
>QWBZ01000127.1_pt1 | contig 28524 bp, 42 predicted proteins | sample 1972441 | NCBI WGS metagenome assembly QWBZ01 (sample SAMN09866721, study PRJNA288562) | Human oral metagenome isolate term6_saliva, whole genome shotgun sequencing... | isolation source: mouth | host: Homo sapiens | place: USA: California
CCCGCCAACAACCCCCCCCCCACCCACCAAGGCCAGGCCACCAACGCCCCCTGGCCAAATGCCCCCCCCTTCTAACCCCCCCGGCGGGGGGGGACCACAAACCCCCCCCCCGCCAACAACCACCCCCCCCCACACCATGACCACAAGCCGCACCGGAACGACCGGGCACAAGCGCTGGCGCGCAGCCGTCCTCAAACGCGACCGCGCCGCCGGACAAACCACCTGCCCCACATGTGGCGTCACGCTCGCATGGGGCACAAGCCTGCAGCCGGACAGCCCCGAACCCGACCACATCACCCCGTGGTCGCTCGGCGGCACGAACACGCTCGACAACGGGCGCACGATATGCAGGCGATGCAACCAACGACGCGGAAACGGGCGCAACAACGCGCCAAAGCGCCGCCGAACAGGCACCACAACAACCCTGGTAGCCTGGTAACGTGACGGGGGGCACCCCCTCCCCCCGGCCCCCGTGAACCCCCCAAGGCAAAGCGAAAAACACACACAGAAAGGTCGAACATGGCCCCCACCCCGACGCACTGCCGCGAGTGCGGAGCCGAGCTCGATCAGCCCGCACGCGGACGCAAGAAAACCTATTGCTCCCAGGCGTGCCGTGACCACGCGAAAAACAGGCGGTACATGAAAAAACACCGCGACGAGGTGAACCGCGTCCGCCGTCTGAAGTACCAAGCCGAGCGCCCGGTCGATGACAGCCCCGAGGTGATCGAGGCACATTCCGAGTGGCGGTCGGCACCCGTCGAAAATCGTCAGCAAGAATTAGAATGGCTAGCGGGGGTCCTGAAGGCATCCATCGAGGACGCCCCGCCGGACCGCCGAGGCCCGCTAGCAAGCCAATTCCGGGCCACACTAGCCGAGCTGAACGCCCTGACCGAACAAGCACGTAAGAAAGAAACCACAATTGACCCGTTCGACGAACTCGCCCGACGTCGCGCTGCTAGGGGAGGCCCCGCCGCGCGTCCTCGTCCGCCCCGAGGGCGAGCGGTCTAACGGCTGGGAAGACGTCGCCGACCTGTCCGCCATGTTGGGCGTCACGCTCCTACCGTGGCAGGAGCTCGTGTTGGACGCCGCGATGGGCGAACAGGCAAACGGCACGTGGGCGGCAAAGCGCGTCGGCGTGTCCGTGCCCCGTCAGAACGGCAAGAGCCAGCTCCTCGTTGCACGTGCGCTCGCGGGCGCATTGATTTTCGGCGAGCGCCTGATCGTCGTGTCCGCGCACCAGCAAGACACGGCCCGCGAAACCTTTGAGAAGCTCCTAGAGATCGTCGAAGCCGACGAAAATCAGGGGCTCCGTGACCGCCTGGCAAAAAACGGCGTCATGAACGCCTTTGGACGCGAGTCCGTCAAGTTCAAGAATGGCGCGAAGATCAAGTTCAAGGCCCGCTCCGGCGCGGGCGGCAAGGGTTTTAGTTCCGATTGCCTCCTCCTCGATGAGGCGCAGATTCTTGGGTCCCGGGCGTGGACGTCGATCAACTCAACGATGTCCGCGCGCGCCAACCCGCAGGTGTGGCTCCTCGGCACGCCCCCACAGGATGAGGACGACTGCTATACCTTCGACATGGTCAGGAAGGCGGCCATGTCGGGGAAGTCCACGGCGTCGGCATGGGTCGAATGGGGCGCGGACCCTGACGCCGCCGACTTCGACCCGGCGTCGGAGCTGACCAGGTGGCAGGCTAACCCGTCGTGGAATAGCCTGATTAACCACGAGGTCGTGCAAGGCGAATACGAGACCTACACGCCCGAACGGTTCGCACAGGACCGGCTCGGCATCTGGCGTCAGGACGCGGGTGCGAAGCGACTGATTACGCCCGCCCAATGGTCGGCGACGGCGACCACGACGCCGCCGGATGAGTCGGAGGGCGTGCGCACGATTGGCGTGTCCTTCACGGCGGACGGGCTTCACCAGGCCGTCGCGGGCGCGGTCAGGACCGAGGACGGCGGTCACGTGGAGCTGATTGGCGCGTACTCAGGGCGCGCGGATGTCGGTGTCGCGCAGCTCGCCGATTGGATCGCCGAACGGCGTCACCGGATCGCGGAGATTGCGATTCTTGGGCGCGCCGGGTCGGGCGTCCTTGCCGAAGCGCTGCGTGAGCGCGGCGTCCCCAAGCCGATGATTCACATCATGAGTACCGGCGAGTATTTCGGGGCAACGTCGTTGTTCCTCGATGCGGTGCGGGAAAAGCATATGACCCACCCGAAGGGTGAGCGTGACGACCTCCTTAACCGCGCGGTAGCCACGTGCGACAAGCGCCTGCGTGGTCAGGACGGGGCCTGGGGGTGGGCGGCCACCGTAGAAGACGGCGATCCGTCCCCGCTCGACGCGGCGTCGGCGGCGTACTGGATCGCCCGCACAACGCGACGCCGCCCCCGCGCGCTCCGTGGTGGGAACGCTCAGGGGCGGCGCGGCGGCGGCGTTGTCGTCATGTAGTCATGTCGTGTATCGCGTTGTGAATGATGCGATACAGGGCATAGGGGATCAGGGCGCAATATGCCGGGAAACGCTCCCGGTAATCGGACTCCGTGACCGCGAAGCGCGGTCGGTCCTTGTGAATGAAGCGCGTCAGCTCACGACGCTTTGCCTCGGCGGCGTCGAGCACATTGTCCAACAGGTCAGATTGATCGACGTGTTTTCCCCGCTCCCAGCGGGACACAGATGTTTGTTTCACCCCGGCAGCAATTGCCCCGAAGTCGGTCTGTGAAATCAGCAGGTCAGCACGTCGCTCGGCGATGTCGGTCATGTCGTTCCTTTCTGAACGGTCTTTGCATCATTATAGGCACACGCGATGCATAATGCCAACGCGGGCGGTGTGATACGCCGATCCCCTATCACAGCGCGGCGGTGTGTACCATTGGAGACAAAACCCAACCAACCGGAAAGGGAAACCATGCCCGCCCCCGTAATCCCCGCCCTGACCGGCGCGGAGCAGGCCATTTTCGCGGCGCTATGGAAGCGCATCGAAACCAAGGCCACCAAGAATGAACTACTCAACGCATACTACGACGGTCACCGCGTCTTCCAAGACCTCGGGATCAGCGTCCCGCCCCAAATGGCGCGCGTCCGCGCCGCCCTCGGGTGGCCCGCGAAGGCCGTGTCCACGCTCGCCCGAAAGCACGTCTTCGAAGGGTACTCCCTCGACGGGCGGCTAGACCCGTTCGACGTCACTGAACTCCTGGTCAGGAACTCGTTTGACGTCGAACTCATGCAGGCGATCCAGAGTGCCTACAAGCACAGCTGCTCCTTCCTCGTCGTCGGCGCGGGCGACACGTCGGCGGGCGAGCCGCCCGTGGTCATCCAGGCCCGCGACGCCCGCTGGACGTCCGTACAGTGGGACACGCGCCGCCGATGCGTCACCGCCGGGCTGGCGATCAACGGCGCGACGTCGCCCGACGGCGACGGGTGGGACGTGGACACCATCACGCGTTTCGTCGAACCGTCTGACGCGACGCTGTTCCTCCCCGGTGAAACGATCCGCCTGACGCGCGGTAAGCGCGGCGCGTGGCAGGTGCAACGCCTCCCCAACCCCGCCGGGCGCGTCCTCATCGAAATGCTGACGTATGACCCGCAGATCAGCCGCCCCTTCGGTCGATCCCGCATCAGCCGCGAGGTGCGGTACCTGACCGACTGTGCAATTAGGACGATGGTCCGAACCGAAGCGTCCGCCGAGTTCTTCTCATCACCGCAGCGGTACGTGCTCGGCGCGGATGAGGACGCCTTCGCGGGCGTTGACCGGTGGTCGGCGATCACCGGGCGCATCCTCGCCCTGTCGCCCAACGAAAACGGCGACATTCCATCAGTCGGTCAGTTTTCGCAGCTATCGATGGACCCGCATCTGTCCATGTACCGGCAGCTCGCGCAAAATCTGTGCTCTGCTACGAACATGCCGACGTCATCCGTCGGTATCTTCGCGGACAACCCCGCGTCCGCCGAGGCCATGCAGGCCGCCGAATACGCCCTATCGGACGAAGCGGAGTACCAGTGGCGCGTTTTCACGCCCGCGCTCCGCCGCATCATCGAGGATGTTGTCATGGTCCGTGACCGATCGGTCACCGCGCCCGACGAGTCCTGGAAACTTGCCGTCAATTGGACGCCCGCGCGCTACGTGTCCCCGCAGGCATCGTCTGACTTCATCGTCAAGATTGCCCAAGCCATGCCCGACGTCGCAACGACGACGGTCGGCATGCGCCGCGCCGGGTTCACGCAGCAAGAGATTGACCAGATGCAAGCCGAAACGCGTCGGACCGGCGCAACGTCGATCCTTGACCGCCTGGATAAGCTCGCCGCGACCCGGGAGGCGTGATGGTCACCCGCCGATCCATCACCCGATACTCCAAGGCCGTTGACCGAGCGGTCGAGGCGGCCCGCGCCGACCTGACCGCATTTTGGGATACGTTGCCGTTCGATGACCCCGCCGCGTGCCGTGACGCGCTCGCCGACTTCGTTCCACGCCTCGCCGCCCAATATGGCGACGTCGCCGCGCTCGCGGCTACCGAATGGTACGAAAGCGAGCGCGACGCGGCGGGCGTCCGGTCGGAGTACCGTGCCACCCCGGCCCCGTCGGCGCTCCCCGCTCAGGTCGAAGCAAGCGTCCGGGCATCCGCCGGGCACCTGTGGTCTGACCAGCAGGAAAAAATGCTGTCCGACCTCATGGGCGGGCTCCAAATGTGGGTCAAGGACGCGGGCCGGGACACCGTGCTCCGCAACGTCCGCCGCGATCCGGCTAACCCGAGGTGGGCGCGCGTCCCGCGCGGCGCGAAAACATGCGCGTTTTGCACGATGCTCGCCTCGCGCGGGTGGGTGTACGCGTCGAAAAAGACGGCGGGCGGCATGGGCAACCGCTTTCACCACGACTGCGATTGCGAGATCGTGCCCGCGTTCGGGGACACAGACCCCAAGATCGACGGTTATCACCCTGACCACCTGGAAACGTTGTACAATGAGGCACGAAGCGCGGCGATCATGGGCGGGGAAAACCCGTCTGATCTGAACGTGCTCATGCGATACGCCAGGCGCGCGACGCCCGGCGCATACGCGGACGGCGTGAAAGACCGTCCGCAAACCACCTGACAGCTGGGGTTCAGCTGGAAAACGGGGCGACGGCCCCCATAAACGGAAGGCACATCATGGGTGACGAAATCAACACCGACGCGACCCCCGCGCCCGACGCGGGCGACACCAAGGACACGACGCAGGAACAGACCCCCGCGCCTGACCACGCGTTCAACCCGATCACCAGCCAGGAGGCCCTCGACGCGATCATTACGAAGCGCGTTGAACGTGAGCGCCGCAAGTACGCGGACCGCGATGACCTCGCGGCCAAGATCGGCACCCTCGAAACTGACCTCGCGGCAGCCACCGCGAAGGTTCAGACCTACGAGCGTGAGGCGGCGCACGCGGCACTCGTCCGTGAGGTGGCGAAGGAAACCGGCGTCCCCGCCGACCTCCTTCGCGGATCGACCCGTGAGGAAATGACCGCGCACGGAAAGGCGCTCGCGGAGTTCCTGACCGCCCGGTCGGCGACCCCCGTCATCCCCACCCTCGGGGCCGTCCCCGAGACCAACCAGACAACCGAACAGGCGTTCGTGAAGGCCCTGTTCGGAAACTGACCCACTGAAAGGAATAACGAACATGGCTGTTTTCGGTACCGGCCAGGCCGCACCGCTCATGCCCCGCGAAATCGCGGACGGAATGGTCAAGAAGACCCTTTCCACGTCCACGATTGCCAAGCTGTCCGCGCAGGAGCCGATGCGGTTCGGCAAGACGGACATCATCACGTTCAACGACCTCCCCCGCGCTCAGTTCGTGGAGGAGAACGGTGACAAGGAATCGACCTCGGGGGCCTTCGGCTCCGTCACCGCCGCGCCCCATAAGGCGCAGGTCACCATGCGTTTTTCACAGGAGGTTCAGTGGGCGGACGACGAGCACCAGCTCGGCGTGCTCCGCACCCTCGCCTCCGCCGGTGCCGACGCCCTGTCCCGCGCCCTTGACCTGGGCGTGTTCCACCGCATCAACCCCCTGAACGGCCAGGCGATTACCACCTGGACGAATTACATCAACGCGACGACCAAGCGCGTTGAACTCGGCAAGGGTGGCTCCGACCCCGACGCGGACTTCCGCGCCGCCGCCGGTCTCATCATCAACGACCTTGACACCGGCGTTCAGGTGACCGGCGCGGCCCTTGACCCCAAGTTCACCTGGGCGCTCGCCAACCTCATGGTCAAGGACGGCGCGGGCGTCACGTCCACGCCGCGTTACCCGCAGCTCGGCCTCGGCGCGGACGTGTCCTCCTTCATGGGCGTCCCCGTCGCCGTCGGCTCCACCGTGTCCGGCCTCCCCGAGGCCGCCGACACGAAGGCCAGGGCAATCGTCGGTGACTTCACCGGCGGCATCCGATGGGGCATCCAGAAGGAGCTCCCCGTCGAACTCATCACCTACGGCGACCCTGACGGCCAGGGCGATCTGAAGCGCAAGAATCAGATTGCCCTCCGCCTCGAAATTGTCTACGGATGGTACGCGTTCGTGGACCGTTTCGCGGTGATCGCTGAAAAGTGACCACGTGAACAGGGGGGGCGGCTCCGGCCATTAGCGCTGGCGGTCGCCCCCCTTACCACATGGTAGGAAAGGAGGCGCAATGCCGGGGTTCACCCTCGCGACCGCGCGAGACTACGCGGACCGGTACGGCCCGCTAGACGCCGCCGAAACGGCGGCCACAGATGCGCATCTCGCCCGCGCATCGCGCATCGTCCGCGATGAGTTCGCGCGCGAAGGCTTTGACATCACCGTGCTTATACAAGCCGGTAAGGTCCAGGCCGACACCGCCGCCGACGTCGTTTGCGACATGGTGGCCTATATGCAACGTAGCGCCGCCGGGGACGCACCCTTCGGGGCAACACAGGTCAGCCAGACGGCTGGCCCCTACACGCAATCGGCGTCCTACAAGACCCCCACCGGGTCAATGAGCTTCACGCGCGTCCATCGCCGCCGCCTCGGGCTCCCGGTGTCACGCGCGTTCAACGTTGACCTCCTGGCAGGTCGATCATGATACGCGGCGAAACCGTGACCCTGATCCGCCCGGCGGAGGCCGGCCTCGATGCGTTCGGGGACCCACTGACCGAATGGCAGCCAGGCGTCCCCGTCGGGAACGTACTCGTTGCCCCCGCATCAACAGATGACCTGAACGGGAGCCTCCGCCGCGACGGCGACCGCGACGCACTCACGCTCCACTTCCCTAAGACCCATGAGGGCAACCTCCGGGGCTGTCGCGTCATCGTTCGCGGCGTCACCTACCGCGTGATAGGCGATCCCCAACGGTACACCGCCTCCCTAACGCCCGGCGCATGGGACCTCCCCGTCACCGTCGAACGAACGGAAGGATGACCACATGGCAAATGCTCGAGTCAAAATCGACTACCGTAAGGTAGGCGACATGACCCGCCCGCTCATCGAGGAGCGCGTTCACGCTATCGCGGCCCGGGCGGGCGAAGGCTTTGAGGGCTCCGTCATCCAGACGGACCGCCCACACGGGGCCGTCTACGCAACCACCTTCAAAGCACGCCGACGCAACGCGCGCGACAACACGCTCCTAAAGGCGGTGCAAGGCTAATGAAGCAGCTCATCGACTACCTACGCGCCAACCTGCGCGGCGGGGCCGTACCCGTCCACGCGACCGTGCCCCGAAACTACACGGGCGGCCAGCTCGTCACCATCGAACGCACAGGCGGGCGCACTGACCACCTGATCGACCACGGCGTGTACGCCGTACAGGCATGGGCCGACAAGCACGCCGACGCCTACCAGCTGGCAAGCGACGTGCGGGACACACTGATCGGCGCGCCCGCGCGCGTCGCCGACATGGCTGCCCTGCAGGTGACCAGCATGTATAATTTCCCTGACCCCGACAGTAGGCAGGCGCGCTACCAGCTCACTGTCACGGCATCGTTTATGATGCCTACACGCCCATGAAAGGACATGTGTAATGGCTAACAATGATTCTAGCCTGGCAACCGTCGCTAAGCCCGTGGCGGCGGGCGCGATCAGTTCCGGCACGACCAAGACCACGCTCCCCACCGATGCGACGACCAACCTCGCCGCCGGGTTCGTCAAGCTCGGATACGTGTCCGAGGACGGCCTGACCAACGGTATTGATACCGATGTGGAGAACATCAAGGCGTGGGGAGGTGACACGATTCTGACCGTTCGGACGTCCCGAACGGAAACGTTCAAGTTTACCCTCGTGCAGGCGCTCGACGTCGATGTCCTGAAGGAGGTCTACGGTCAGGATAACGTGAGCGGCGACCTGGCGACGGGGATCACTGTCAAGCACAACAATGCGGAGCTGCCGCGCCGCGCGTTCGTGATCGACATGCTTATGACGGGTAACGCCGTCAAGCGCATCGTTGTACCGGCTGGTCAGGTGACCGAGGTCGGCGACGTTACGTATGTGGACGGTACCGCCGTCGGCTACGAAACGACCGTGACGTGTTTCCCCGACAGCCAGGGGAACACTGTCTACGAGTACATCAAGAAGGCGGCGTGACATGGCAAAGCTGACCACCAAGACCAAGACCGTTGAAATTGACGGGTTTGCAATCGACATCGACCCCGCCGTTTTCGAGGACTACGAGTTCCTCGAGGCGTTCGCCGACGTCGAAGACGGCAAGCCGAGCCACATCGTCCGCCCCTTCCGTATGCTGTTCCAAGGCGACAGTTACCAGGCGGTCAAGGATCACCTCCGGGACACCGACGGACGCGTCAACGTCAAGGACATGACCGCCTTCCTCCTGAAGGTTGTCAAGGCTGTCGCCCCAAACTCCTAACGCTCCTGGGGGCGGAGCGAAATGCCCCCGATGAGCTGTCCGCCGACTTCCTCCGGTTCTACCAGGTGGAAGATTGGCGGCAGCTCCACCCAATGCGCGCCGCATCACTCGCCGCCGCGATGATCGCGCAGCCCGAATCGTGGACCCGCCGCAAGCTCGATCCCGCCTGGGAATGGTCACTTCTGATCAACCAATGGGGTGTCCTAGCATCGGACGCCCTACGGTGGCTCCAATGGTCGAAGACACGCGACGGGCAACGTAACCAACGCGTCCCCCCACCCTTCCCGCGCCCGTGGGATAGCGCCGGGGACACATACGTCGCACTACCCATCGACGAACTCGAAGCCGCGCTCGCGGCTATACGCGAATCCTGACCGATCAGACGAAAGGACAACCAAATGGCTGGCGGAATGGACATCGGCACCGCGTGGATCAACGTTGTCCCGTCTTTTAAGGGGATGGGGCAAAGCATCGCACAGGAGTTCGGGGCCGTTGACCAGCAGGTCACGAAGTCATCGTCCTCGTGGGGATCGTCGATCACGGCGAGCATGGGCGGCGCGTTCAAGGCCGTCGGGACCCTAGCGGCCACGGGCCTCGCGGCGGCGGGCGCGTTCATCGCGTCCTACACCGGTGAGGCCCTGGCCGCGAGCGACGCAACCGACAAGTTCAAGTCAACGCTAAACTTCGCGGGCCTTGACTCATCCACTATCGAACAACTGACCGCGTCGGTCCAGGAATATGCTGACCGCACGGTCTACGACCTGTCCGACATTCAGTCGGTCACGGCGCAGCTCGCGTCGAATGGCGTCGAGGGGTATGCCGACCTTGCCCGCGCGGCGGGCAACCTTAACGCCGTCGCGGGCGGCAACAAGGAAACCTTCAAGTCCGTTGGACAGGTCATGACACAGACGGCGGGTGCCGGAAAACTGACCGCCGAAAACTGGCGTCAGCTATCCGACGCGATCCCCGGCGCGGCGGGGCCGATCAAGCAGGCCCTACTCGATGCGGGCGCGTACACGGGTGACTTCGCCAAGGCCATGTCCGACGGTCAGATTTCGGCGGATGAGTTCAACGCCGCGATCATGAGCCTCGGCCTAACCGACGTCGCGTCGGAGGCGGCCACATCAACGGCGACCTTCGAAGGCGCGTGGGGAAACCTCGAGGCCGCGATCACCGGCGGGCTCGTGAAAATCATCGAACCCCTGAAAGGTCCACTGACCAACGCTCTCAGCAGCCTCGCCGACAACCTCACGCCGGTATTTGAGACAGTCGCCGCCGGGATCGACAGCATGGTCAACGGCGGCGGCCTTGACAGCTTTACCGGCATGCTCGGTGGCATTGCGCCCATCGTCGGCGGGCTTTCCGGGGTGCTCGGCCCGCTACTGTCGCAGCTGCCCCTCATCGGCGGCGGCTTCGCCGGACTGACCGGCCCCATAGGGCTCGCGGTCGGCGCGTTCGTCGGTGTCCTACAGAACTCCGAGGCGCTGCGTGACGCCCTCATGGGCATGGGGGCCGCGATCCTTCCCGCCCTAGAGCCGCTCGGCGGCGTGTTCATGCAGCTAGTCGAGGCAATTGGGCCGCTGCTCGGTCAGATTGGCGACGGCCTGGCCCCGGTCATCACGGCCCTGACGCCCATCGTCGCGGCGGTCGTCGAGGTTCTCGTCCAGCTGGTCAGTCAGTGTGTGGACGCCCTCATGCCTGTCCTGTCGCAGCTCGGTGAAACGTTCGTCCAGCTCGGCGCGTTCCTAGCGCCGATCATTGAACAGCTTGGGACGATCCTGATTCCCGTGTTCCAGACGCTCGGCTCGACCGTGAGCGCGGTGTTTTCGGCGATCATGACCGTGATTTCCGGTGCGCTCACGTTCATTCAGGGCCTGATTCAGACGGTTGGTGCCCTAATTTCGGGCGACTGGTCGGGCGTGTGGACGGGCATCCAGACCATGTTTTCCGGCGTATGGACGGCTATCCAGGGCATCATTTCGGGCGTGGTGTCCGCGATCAGCGGCATCCTAAGCGCCTGGCTTCAAATGGTGTCCGGCCTGTTCTCCGCCGCGTGGTCGTCGTTGACGTCGCTCGTGTCGTCCGCGTGGTCAGGGATCACGAGCGCGATCAGCTCCGGCGTGTCTAGCGCCGTGTCCTACGTGCAGCAGCTACCGTCCCGCATCCTGAGCGTGTTCTCAAACGCGGGCAGCTGGCTAATCTCTGCCGGACGGTCGATCATCGACGGCTTTATCAACGGCATCACAAGCGCCTTCAGTAGGGTCCAATCAACCCTCGGGAACCTCACGTCCATGCTCCCATCATGGAAGGGACCCGAAGACCTTGACCGCGTGATCCTGAAGGACGCCGGACGGCTCGTCATCGGCGGCTTCGTGACCGGCATGGAAAGCCAGTACGCGGCGGCGCGCGACAGCCTCGGGCGATTCACCGCGTCACTCGCCCCGAACATGGGCGCACCGACCGCGCCGACCGGATGGTCAGGGAACGGCGGCCTTCCCGAAACCCTGACGCTCCGCGTCGGCGAACGCGAGTTCACGTCCTACCTACAGGGTGAGACCGTCCGCACCCTCCGCCGCGTGTAACGAAAGGCACAACATGGCAAACCGAAAGTGGATCGCCACACACACCGGGCTCCCGTCCTTCAGTGTGGACGCCGGTGTTCGGGTCACCACCGGCGCGCGCGTCCTATGGCCCGGCGAACAGGCGGGCGTCTTCTCTGACGCACTCGCGGCCCCCGGCGTGCCCACCACCTACCAGGTGGGAAGGGAAACAGTCACGCTCACGCGCCGGACCATCCCCGGCGGCGGAATGCTCCTCACGGGCACCGACGGACGCCCCGTCGATGGACTGACCGCATGGAACAATCAGGACCCCATGTCATGGAAGTCCGACGCGTCGATCATCGACGACCGCCTAACCAGGTGGTCGATGCGCACGCCCCTCCACACTGGCAAGACGCACTGCGTGCTCCCCGCATCCGCCGAAGCCGACGCGTGGCGCGTACTCAGGGCGCGCGGACATATCATCATCGCGCCCGGCGACGCGACGCCCGGCGTCCCCGCGCGCATGGTCACCGTGACCAGCGTGAACCGCGAGCGCCTCGGCGCGGACGGCACGATCACCCTGACCGTTCAGTGGACGGAGGCCGGGCCGCTCGACGTGGAACGCATCGGGGGCGGCGCGGTCGCCGTCGTCACGTGGGGCGACTGGCAGGCATGGTCTGACCGGACGGGAAACAAGGCCGATCAAAGCGAGGAAACCCTCGCCCGCCTGATTGCGGGGATGCCCTCATGAGGGCCGGGCCTAGTCTCGCGGCCCTGTCCGGGCCGGTCGCCGTCGGCGTCCGTGTTGACGTGTATCACGGCGGGGTGTGTATCGCGTCAGACATCCCCGCGTGGGACGTGAAGGTCGAGTCCACGTTGAAGCGCGTGGTCCCGTCGAAACTGACCATGCGGGTTGACCCCGGCATGGTGCCCACGGCCCCCGGTGATCCGCTCAACAACTACGGGCAGCGGTTGCATGTGACGGCGCTCGTCGAAACCGGCGGGGAAACGGTGCGCATCCCCTACGGGTGGTTCGTCCTGACCGATTGGGAGGAACGCGCGGGGGGCATGGAGGTTACGGCGATGGACCTCGTGCAGACCATCGTCGATGACCAGGCGGTCTGGCCGTCGTCGCCGCCCGCCGGTGCTACGTTGGGTAGTGAGGTGCAACGCATCATCACGTCAAGCGTTGCGTTCGGTCAGACGATCCCCGTCGTGCTCGAGGTGCCTGACCGTGCGGTTAGTACGAGCTTTCAGTGGGGTGTCAAGAAGGCCGAAAACCTACAGGAGCTATGTGAGACCTACGGGCTAATGTACGGCGTCAAGCCGGACGGCTGCCTGCACGTGTGGGCACTGAACTACGGGGGGGACCCCGTGGAGGTCTACACGGGTACTGACCTCCTGGTCGGTGCTGTCCGGGCCGCGCGTGAGCGCACGCCTAACAGGTGGATCGTGCAGGGGTCCGCGCAGGGCGACTCGTCGACGAAATGGACGGCGCTCCGTGAGAACTTCACGGGCATCTACGCGCCCGAACGCTACGGGATCGTGACCGAGCGAAAGGAGTTCAACGCGGCGACCAGCGCGGACGCCGTGGAAAAGGCCGCGACGTCCTACATGCGCAAAACGCTCGCCGCGTCCGGCGCGCGGTCGGTACAGATCGCCGCCGACCCCCGACTCGAAGTCGGCGACCTGATCCTCGTCGTGATCGACCATGAGGACGGGACGGTCGAACGCGTCAGGGGACGCGTGCAAGCAATGTCGATCACCCTCGATGACCCCGGCCACGTCATGCGGGTTGATATGATGGAGGAATCATGGATATGAGTCTCTCCCCCTTCCTTGACCTGGTGCCCAACGAGGCGGCGGTCGCCGATCAGCTCGCCGCGCCTGACACCACCCTGACCGGGTGGGTAACGAGCGTTGTTGACGCCGGACAGGGGCTCGTCTCCGTCGCTATCGACGGGGCCGACGGGTCGCACGTGGTCGCCCGCGCAGACGCAGGTCTGACCTACATCGGGGCGCGCGTGACACTCCCGCGCGACTCGACGGGCCGCGTCGCGTCGGTCAGCGCGCCCGCCGGGGCAACCCCCGCCGGGGCCACCGTCCTACCGGTCGGTGAAACCGGTCGTCAGATCATGGACGCGCACAAGCGCGTGGGGATGCTTGACTCACAGCTCGCCGAAGCGCGCGCCGACCTGGCCGCGTCGAAGGCGGAAGTTAACCGTGCGGTGAAGGCCGCACAGGACGGCGTGAAGGCCGCACAGGACGCCGCCGACGCCGCCGCGACCAACGCCCGCGACGCGCTGGCGAAGGCGAAGAAGGCCGCACAGGACGCCGCCGACGCGCTCACCCAATCGGGGGGCGGCCAGGCCACGCCGAACGGCGCGATCACCGTCGCAACGCGCGACCCCGCGCCCGGAGACGCCGCCGGTAAGCCGGAGGGCGCGTTGTGGGAGGTTCACGACGGCGCGACGATGGTTCGCCGGTGGGTCCTGACGTCCGGCACATGGACCCGTGTCGGCGTCGGCGCGGACTACATCGGCGCAAAGGCCATCGGGCGCGCGCAGATCGTGGACCTGGCCGTCGGCACGGCACAGATCGCCGACGCGTCTGTCACAAACGCGAAAATCTCTGACCTGGCGGTCGATAAGCTGACCGTTGCGGGCGGCGCGAAGTTCAACAGTGCCGTTATTGACACGCTCATCGCGGACCGCGCGTTCCTCGGGAAGGTCGCCGCGACCGCGATCACGGTCATGTCTGACAACCTCATGCCTGATCCCTACTTCGACCATGCGGAAAACGGCGTGTGGACGCTCGACGCGCCCGGGCAATTCACATCCCCGCCGACCCAGTACCTCGGTCACGCGCGCGCCGCGATGGTCACACCCCGCCCGAAGGGCTTTCCTGACCCGACCGTCGTCGGGCCGGTCCTGTCACACGCGAACCGCGTCCCGTGCAAGCCCGGTGACGCCGTTATCGCGTCCGCCGCATGGTACGCCGCCGCGCCGATGAGTCACCTCGGCGGCGGCGGGTTCGGCGTCCGCGTCGCGTTCTACGCGGAGGACGGGTCACGCGTCGCGGCCACCGTATGCGGGTCCACAGTGCCGATCAGTAACCACCCGGTCAGCAGGTGGTTCACGGTCGGCGGCGACGCCCAGGTGACAGTTCCCGACCGTGCGGTCAGGATGAGCGTCGAACCGGTGTGCCTGGCCGCCACGGGCTCGCCCGTCGGCGCACCGATGTACGTCGGTCACGTCGACGTCCACAAGGCAACCGGCGCGGTAGACATCAGGGACGGCGCGATCACCGCGCCGAAGATCGCCGCCGGGTCCGTGGACGCGACCAAGATCAACGCCCAATCCGTCGCCGCCGCAACCGGAAAGTTCCTGAAGGTCACCACTGACCAACTGGTAGCCGGGACGGCCAAGATCGGCGGTGACCTGATCGCCGACAGGATCACCGGTAAAACCATCGTTGCCGGGTCCGGCGCGAACGCCGTCACGCTCGGCCCTGACAAGCTGATCGTCAGCAAGGGCGGAAAGCCCTACGTCATGCTCGACCCGGCGCAGCCCTACGGTATGGCGATCAAGTCGCCGACGTCTGACGCGCTCCTGTCGCTCGCGTCGATCATCTTCGGCGCGTCCGGCTACGCATGGGCGGGCACATATCCGCCCAGCTCATCGGGCTATTCGGTGACAAACTTCACCGTGCCCGCGTCGTCGTCGGGCCGCGCAATGATCCTCGTCGTGTCGTCCTACGACATGGGCGTCCAGTCGCCCGCTTACCGGTGGGGAGACATCAACGTCAACGGCACGCGCCTGTACGAAACACCCAACCAATACTCGTACAATGGGTGGGACTCCGGTCAGCTAACAATGCTGACCATGCTGAAGGACCTCCCAACTAGCGGCACGTGGGCGATCAAAACCAGCCTATGGTTCGGTACGGACGCATCAACAGGGTTCACCAAGTGGTCACATCGTGACATTTCCGCGATTGTGATTCCCATCTAGGAAAGGAGCGCGCATGGCGCACCAGCACCCAAAGGGGCCGATTGTCCCCGACGCGGGGGACCGCATCATCGAGTCCATTGACAAGATGGTCAGCACCTCCGGCCTTGTCCGCGCCGTCGCCACAACGGACGAGGCGCGCAACATCGTCAAGGCAGCGAAGGCCGCCGGAAACGGCCCCACTGCGGGCAATCCGATGTACTTCCTTGTGCATAACCTCCTACTGTCTAGCACAGGGGAAACCGCGGGCGGCCTCCCAGTCCTTCACCCGTCGATGACGGTTGACTTCGCAACCGCTAACAGCACGGTCAGCGGCGTTGTCGAACTCAGCGCGGGCAACTACCGCAAGCTATGTGACGCCCGTATCGAAGCGCGCCCTTACCAGCGCGTTGCGTTCGCTATCGGGTCCCTGTGGGGCGTCAACGCAACCGCCCAGCAGTATGTTGACCTGGAGGTCTGGATGAACGGCATCAAGGGCCGTTCGCGCCTCGGATCATGGGACGATTCCACATCGGCGCATTGCCTCGGCGTGATCCCCGCGAACACCGTCCCCGACTGTTCGATGTGGCTCCTCGGAGCCGGACCGAACGGAACGAAGGTCACCGTGTCCGCCGACGACTGGTCGAAGCTATCAGTCATGGCGTTCCCGTGCCCTGCACTGTAAGCATCCAAAATCTACCGAATTGGAAGGAACCATGACAGCAAAGATCAGGGGCTCGGTGGTCACGCCGAACCAAACCCCCGTCCGCGTAACCATCAACGCAGCGCCCGTTCCCGCGCCCAGGAACGCCGGTAACGGCGTTGTCCTAATTCCCGGTGACATCGTTGACGATCAGACGTCGCCCGTTGACGTCGATGTCCTGCCGGGCACTTACCGTCTTACTGTGTACACGTCAACCCAAATGCTGGCCTCCAGCACCGTGACCCTGAATGACGGCGACGTGCTCGAACTGACATCCCTCCTCGAGGGCACGCCGAACGTGGGTTATGTAACGCCCCCCAACGAGTAGCTATAAGGCGGGGAGGATGGGCGCGCCGGGCGCGGTACGACCGGTTTCATGTCGTCCGTCCCGTAACCGCGAAGCGCGGTAGAATGTGACCGCCTGATAGAGAAAGGAAGGCATATGCCTTACAACGTGGAAGACATCAAGGACACCGGAAACACGTCGCCCGACGACGTGGCACCCATCCGGGAGGTGAAGTATGACGGCTAAGGCGTATGACGCACTCCGCGTAGCCGCAGGTGAAATCGGCTACAGTCGATGGAACGACCCCGAGGAGGGCACCAAGTACGGGCGTTGGTACGCCGAAGGCCACGGCGCATATTTCGGCGCGACCGGCGTCCCGTTCTGTGCGATGGGCGTGTCCTGGGCGCTCGCCCAGGTCGGCATAGAACCGCCCGGCGGCGCGTTCGCCTACGTGCCCGCCGGTATCAACGCCGCCCGCGCGGCGGGCCGCCTCGTGCCCATCCACAACGCACAGGCAGGCGACCTCGTGTGCTTCGATTGGGACGACGACGACGAAGCCGATCACATCGGCTTCGTTGAAATCAACGCCGGGTCCTACCTGCAGACCATCGAATTCAACACGTCTCCTGGCAGCGGCGGGTCTCAGGGCAACGGCGGCGGCGTGTACCGCCGCACCCGCGATTGGGATAGCGTCGCGGCTGTCATCCGCCCGGCCTATGACCAGTCGGCAAGCACCGTCGGCGGAATCACCGAGGACGGCTACTGGGGTCCCCGCACGACGTCGGCGCTTCAGGAAGTGCTCGGTACGCCAATCGACGGCGTGGTGTCCTCCCAGGAGGTCGAAAACCGATCGATCATGCCCGCCTGCACTGACGGGTGGGAGTGGGAGACTGATCCCGACGGGTCCGCCGTGATCGCCGCCATGCAGGCGCGCCTCGGCTGCCACGATGACGGGATCATGGGACCCGTCACGATCAACGCGCTTTCCGCGCGGTATGGAATCGAGGGTGACGGCGTTCTGTCTGATCCCTCACTCACTGTCGCGGCCATGCAGGACGCCCTGAACAACGGAGGTTTCTGACCTATGGCACCACTCACCACCGCCGCCCTGATTGGCGCGCTCGTCCCCTTCCTGACCGCAACGGTCACCCGCTCCCATTGGGAGGCGCAGACCAAGCGCCTGGTTTTCATCGCCGCGTCCGTCGTCCTGACGCTCATCGCGTGGGGGGTCACCCGATTCCCTGACGCCGGGCGCGTCGTCCTGACGGAGGCGGCTGGCGTGATCGCCGCCGGTCAGCTCGTCTACACCGCCCTAAAGCCCACAGGCCTGATTGACTGGTGGGAAAAGGCGACCTCCCCGGCACAACCGCAGGACGGTGGGGGCGATAAGTGATCGTGTTCGCGGAGCCTCACCCGGTGATCGCGGTACTGACAGCCCCCGAGGTCATCGCCGCGCTGGTTAGTCTGATCGTTGCCATTTGTGGCACGATTGCGATCCAGCTGCGTTCCGTCCAGGCCCGCCTGAAAAAGCGACTGGACGACGTACACGCCGCCGCCGAGGAGGCCCGCGAACAGGTGACGAACAATCACGGGAGCAACCTGCGCGACGACCTCGACGCGCTAGCCGCGCAGATGCGCGAAGGCCTGGCGGCGATTCAGTCCGCACAGAACCGCGCCGACGCGCGCGCCGAGCGTGAGCATGACGAACGCGTTGACGAGGTGCGTCTCATTCGTGAGGAATTGGGGCGTATGCGTGAGGACATCCAAGCGCAGCGCGAGGATATACAGGCACAGCGCGTCGCCCTCACGGCGCATGTGGTACACTGATCGCGTACTTCTCGCTTGTTCGCCACAAGGCCCCCCACTTGGACCGTCCAGGTGGGGGGCCTTGGTCTACGCGCTTAGCACGGGCACGTAAACACCATGACGTCCACGGTGACGGAATCTCCGGCGCGGTCGATCATGTAAAGGGCACCCCGCCAATGCGGCGTGACGTCCTCGCGCGGGTCGGTGATCGCGGCGGCTCGAGTCTTGCCGTTGGCGACGACCTGCTCGTCAAGGGTTGCGGCGAACGCTTCGTAGTCGGCGGGCTCCATGTCGGCGACGAGGTGGGCGAGGTAGTCGCCGGTCAGTGCGTCGGTGGGGATCGTGACGGTCACGCTTTGTACGGCTTTGCCGATCAGGGCGGCCAGCAGTGCCGTTGTCATGTTGTCGTCGTGGTCGTGGGTTTCGGTGTTTTCGGTCATTTCGGTCTTCTTTCGTGATTGGGGGGGTGACGCCCCGCCCGGTTGGGCGGGGCTGGGGTAGGTCAGAAGTCAAGGCTGCCGAGGATGTTCGACGCCTTGGAAAGCGTGACGCCCGCCTCCTCGGCGAGCTGCGCCGTCGTCTTGCCCGCGTAGATACCCGCGATCATCGCGCCCTCCAGGCGGGCGTCATCGTCGGTGAACTCGGCCAGGGGCGCGCATCCGCACGCGTAATCGACGGCGGCGGCCATAGGGCCGTACAGCATGACGTTCTTCTCGAACGTCGTCATCTTGCCGTGCTTAGCGAGGCGCTCCTCGATTTCGGTCGCGGCGTCGGTGATGACGGCGAGCTGCTTGGGGGTGAAGTCCTCGGCGGTGAGGTCAAAGAAGTCGCCAACCATCTTGATAACGGTCTCGGTGTTCATGGTTTCGGTCCTTTCGGTCTATCCCCTGTCCTTCAGGGGATAACCCCAGCATACACCTAGTGAATAGCGTTATGCAAGTAGGGATATGTGAGACTGTCGCCACATATTGCAGACTTGCATAACGCAATGCATGGCCCTACTATCAGGATGCAATGCCACCTACCAAAGCGAGCAACCATGACCGGACAAACAATCTATGAGGGGATCACCCTCCACAACGGCGACTGCCGCGACATCATGCGCAAAATGCCCGCCGATCACTTCGACGCGATCATTACCGACCCGCCGTATGGGATCGCCTTCAAGGGTGAGAAGTGGGACACGGCGACGCCGCGCGGGTTCCAATCGTGGTGCGAATCGTGGGCGGTCGAAGCCCTCCGAATCGTCAAGCCGGGCGGGTACCTACTCGCCTTCTCAGCGCCGCGCACCTATCACCGCCTCGCCGCCGGGATCGAAGACGCCGGCTTCGAAATCAGGGACACATTGGCCTGGCTCCGCGCCGACGGGAAAGCGTCGGCGGTCGATCTGTCCGCGATGTTTGACCGATCGGCAGGAGTTCTCGACCAACGCGAAGGCCGCGACATCCGCGAATGGGCAGACAAGGCGACCGCGACGCGCATGTCATCCCACAAGGTCTATGGGGCTGGCGAGCCGGTCACAGACGAAGCCAAGGCGTGGGCGGGGTGGGGCGTCGGGCTAAAACCCGCGTGGGAGCCTATCGTCGTCGCGCGCCGCCCCATCGAGGGCCGCCTGATCGACAATGCGCGCGCCTACGGGACCGGGGCAATGAATATCCGGTCAGCAATGGACGCAGCTGGCGGGTCCTACCCGCCTAACCTCATGGTCAGCGAAGCCGCGCTCGCGGCGGCGGTCGATCAGGGCGCGCCCGATCACGGCTGGCCTGTCTTCAAGTATCAGCCGAAGGCCCCGACGCACGAGCGCCCGAAGGTGGGGGGGGTACAGCATGTGACAGTGAAGCCCCTCGATCTCATGCGTTACCTGATCCGGCTTGTGGTGAGGCCGGGCGCGACGATCCTCGAGCCTTTCGCCGGGTCGGGGACGACGCTACAGGCCGCCGCAATGGAGGGCGTGAACGCGGTCGGGTGTGAGCTCGACGAGCGGTATATTCCCCTGATTCATGAGCGGTTCCGGCGTGGGATCGACGCGCCGCTCGACTTCCTCATTTAACGCGCGGGCGCGGCGTTTTGCCGGTCGGTTAGTTTCGACTTGCGCACGCGCGTTCGGCGTGTATATACTGTAGTCGTGCATCACCGCCCCGCTACGTCGGGGCATGGGGGCCTCGCCTTTTCGGTCGGCGAGGCCCCCTTCACGTTATGTATGCGACATCACATCAACAGGCGTGCATACGCCTATGCATAGGTGTATGCTGGGGTCATCGGGAGGAAAGGCCCCCCGATAGACCGAAAGGACCGAACAATGAACACGATCATTACCTCCGCCGATCAGCTCAACTGGATCACGCCCGACAAGCTGCCCGCCGACGATTGCAGGGGCATCGACGTGGAGGGCGCATATGCGCTGGCCGTCATCGACGACGACAACCTCCTCGCAATCTACATCGACGTCATTGACGACGAGGTCCGCGTCACGATGGATCGCGTCTTCGGCGATGTTCGCTTCACATCCGACGATCCGGGCGAGTGGACGGACATCGAGGCCGTCCTCCCCCGTCGCCTTTGGCCCGCGCAGGTGTGGGCGGGCTCCAAGTGGGCGAATAAGGAGCGCCCGACCTACCCGGCGATTGACACGGCTATCGCCGCCGCGCTCGCCGATTACGAGGCCGACAGCGAGTGACACACCCCATCGCCCCCGGCCTGCAGCACAGGGCCGGGGGCACCCCATCGAAAGGACACCCATCATGGACCCCGATTTCCTGGCGTTCCAAGCCGCCAAAAAAGTAGCCGCCCGGTTCGTCGACGTCGTGCAACGATCAACGCGCGCGGTCGCGGACGTCCGTGTCGCCCGCAGCGCCGAGTTCCAGGGCGTGTGGGGCGTCGAACTCCACGCCCTGAAGCGTGATGACACCATTGACGCGGCAATGCTCATGAACGATGCCCGGTATGTCGTCGTCAACGGCGACGACCTCGAAACGCACGGCTGCGTGGCGATCCGCGCCGAGGACGGCGCAATCGACCATGTGCCGTGCATCATTTCCTACCCGCTGGTCAGCAAGGAGGGACGCAAATGAACCCGCTCACCCCTATCCTCCTCATTGTGGGACTGCTCGTCGTCGCCGCGTCGGGTGGCCCCACCAACCCCGGGGGTTGGGACCCGTCCTGGGCACTCCCCCTCGGTGCTATGATCGCGCTCGCGGGCACGATCAGCCTAAGCCGGGACTGGCGACGCCTATCCCGGCAACATTCCGACCGAAAGGAAAGACCCCCACATGACAGACAATGACCCCGCCGCGTTCGCGGCAGGCATCTACCCCGACGTGCCCGAGCTTGACTACCACTCGGGCCGTTTTGGCCCCCCCGGGTCGGTGTCATCGACGGAGGCTAAGCGCCTCCTCGACTGCCCGGCCCTTTACAAGTGGTCGAAAGAGAACCCGGCCCCCCCGAAGGCCGCGTTCGACTTCGGGCACACCGTCCACGGCATGGTCCTCGGGACCGGCCTGGACATCTACGTCCACGACCACGACAGCCTACGCACAAAGGCCGCGAAGGAAGACATCGCGGCGGCCCGTGAGCGCGGCCAGGTCCCCATGAGTCGCGCCGACTACGCGCGCGCCGAGGACGCCTACCAGGCGGTCATGAACCACCCAGCCGCCGCCGCCATGTTCGCACAGGGCACGCCCGAGCAGTCGATCTACAGCGTGGACCAAGACACGGGCCTATGGCTCCGGGGCCGGATCGACTGGACCACGCGCGACGCCGACGGGCGCACCGTGCTCGTGGACCTCAAAACCACGCGACAGCCGCGCCCCAAGTCATGGGCGCGCGACGCCGCGAACCTCGACTACGCGGTCCAGGCCGCCTGGTATCTGACCCAGTGGAAAGCCGTCACAGGTGAGGACGCCGACTTCGTTCACGTCCTCGTCGGCGTGGACGCCCCCCACCTGGTCAGCGTCGTCCACATGGACGAGTTTTTCCTCGCCGCCGGGTACGCGCGCATGCGCCGCGCACTCGACACCCTGAACATGTGCCAGGTGTTCAACATCTGGCCCGCCTACGGCGACGCGATCACCGAAATCACACCGCCCGCCTGGTACGCCGCCCAGGCAAACTGACCACATCGAAAGGACACGACAATGACCGACACCACCGAAAAGAAGCCCGCCGCCCGCAAGGCCACGCCCGCGCGAACCCCTGTCAGCATCGAGGCGCGCTTCGCCGCCGCCTGGGCCGACTGTGAGAACCCGCCGCTCGACGCGTCGAACCCGCACTTCAGGACGCGCTTCGCATCCCTGAAAGCCACGCTCGGCGTCATCCGCGCCGCGTGCGCAAAGCACGGGCTCGCCTACCGGCAGGCGATCCAGGCCCCCACCGGCGATACGCCGCCTATCCTCATTTCGAGCCTTGTGGACGCCGACGGAAACACGATGCCCCTCGGCGCGCTCATCGTTGACCGCCCGGCAAACCCCCAGGCGTTCGGCGCGAATCTCACCTACGCGAAGCGTCAGCTCGCGCAGGTTGATTGGGGGATCACCGGCGACCCCGACGAAGACGGACGCCCGGCAACCGCCGACGCGGCGAACACCGACGCGACGCCCGCCGTCACGCCCGAGCTGATCGCCGCTTGCACGGACAAGGAACAGCTCCGCACGTGGTGGCAAGCGCACCCGGAGATGCAGGACCTCATCAAGGCCCGCGTGACCGCCCTAAACGACGACGGCGGCGAACAGTGAACCGGGTGGTCAGTTTCTTCGCGGAGGGCGTCGCCGCCCCCGAAGGCTCTCACAGGTACGTCGGCTACCGGGGCGGGCGACCCGTCGTCGCGCACGACAACCCACGGCTCGCGGGGTGGCGAACCATCGTCGCCCGCGCCGCCAACGACGCCGCCCGCGCCGCCGGGTGGGCGCCACAGTATGACGGCCCCGTCGCCGTCCAGGCGCACTTCTACCTACCGCGCCCCAAGCGCCCGAGGTTCCCTGACCACGCGGCAACCAAGCCGGACCTCGACAAGCTGGCCCGCGCCGTCGGCGACGCGCTCGCGGCCCCCGGCGGCATCCTGCTAGAGGACTCGCGCATCGTCACGTGGGTCCTGACCAAACGGTGGGCATCCGACGGCCAACCGCCCGGCGTACACGTCGCCGTGACAGCAATCGATGACTAAATCCAAGCGCCCCGCCGATCCTGACCAACAGGAAGGCGGGGCGCACTGTCTAAACTGGCCGATACCATACGTCCGGCGGACACCCGGGCGCGCCGCTACGGCACACCGTCTCGACCTCCTGGCCCGCCAAATCGGCTAGGTCATCGGCGTAGTCTTCGGCTATCTCATCGATGGTCGAAACCTGACCGCGCGCCGCCTGTTGCCCCATGATCCACGCGATGAGCGCCTGCTGCGCGCTGCTAAAACGCGCCAACGCGGCCCCGTCAAAATGGACTGTGTACCGCATGGTACGTCACGCTTCGCGCGGGTCGCTACGGTCGATCACGCCGACGACGGCGCGCCCGCCGACAGTCACGTTATTGAACATGCGCCGCGTCCGCGACGCGGGCCGCCCCCCCATGTACGCATCACACCGCGCTACGCCCGCCGGGATGCGGACGGACACGCGATTCACGTCCTCCTGCGTGCCCTGCAGCGTGATCTCACGCCCGGCGTCCGTCCGGCACGTAACACCCGGGTACACGTCCTCGGAATCGGAGGTCACATCGACGAGGCCGCCGCCCGGCTCCGGCGTCCACGACAGCGACCACTGCAGGCGGCTGTCCGCGCCTACCCAGCCGGTCAGGACCGGGGGCGCGGGCGTCGTCGCCGCCGCGTTCGACGTGCGGGCCGCCGACCCGCCGGACATGATGAACAAGACGACGAGGGCAATGAGGATGAGAAGCCCGACGAGGGGACGTGCAACACGGTTCATGGGAGTTCCTTTCGGGGTAGTGGTCAGGACGCGGCTATACCGACGCGCGGGCCGTCGAGGCGCTCACCCATCCAGCCAATGCCGGAGGCGTATCCGTCGCGCTGTCCGCCCGCCTCGCCGTCACGGTCGATCATGAGTTCACGAGCGTAACGCATGTTACGGCCCTCGCATGCCTTCGCCTCGGCCCGCTGGTACCGGGACGCCAGCACCAGCTCCTGACCCGTCGATGTCATCTCCTCCTCCGTGGCGATTTCGATACGCTCCGCGATGCCTTGGAAAAAGCCCATCACGTAGGAACGGCGGAAACGGCGGCGCTCCGACTGACTGTAGAAGTCTGCGGTGCGTAGCCGGTCCTTCAACATCGACGGATAGGACACAACGGCGGCGTTGTAGAACTCGGTGACATACGCGAGGTCCGAACGGGTGCCCACGATGGTAGCCACGATGTGACGGCGGTACGTCCTCCACGAACAGAAGCAGCTCAGCGCCCTAGCAAGGGTAGCGAGGCCGTCCACGACAGCCCGCGCCATTGACGACGAGCTGCCTTTGATCTCTACCTTGATAGAGGTCACGTCCTCGTCACGGGCGCGCGCGTCGCCCTCGGGAAGGGACTCGATACGGTGACGCACCATGAGGCGCTCGGCGCGCCGCTGCGCCAATTCACGCTCGTTAATGCTCGCGCCACGGTCGGAGGCGATACGCAGGAGCTGCCTAATCTGTTCAATGATCTTGCTATCGGTCATGGATCTTCGGACCTTTCATGTGCATATGGTGACGGTGGGCTGGGCGGTGGCCCCACCCACGCGGGCAGGGCCACCGTTCGATGAGATTAGGCGAGGTCCCCGAGGAGCTCCTGCGCCTTGGTCAGGTCGATCCCGGCGGCCTCGGCAAGGCGCTCCGTGAGTCGCCCACTGTGCGCACCGGCGATCAGGGCGGCCTCCAGGCGCTCGTCGTCGCCGACGCACTTAGCGAGCGTCGTCTCATCACTGACGTACTCGATGATGACCTCGAGCGGCGTCAGCATCATGACGCCGCGCTCCTCGAGGGTCATGTCGCCGTACTTGGCGATGATGCGCTCCTCGACGTCGATAGCGGCGGCGGTGATAATGCTGATCTGATCCTCGGTGAAGTCGGCGGCGAAGTCGCCGAGGTAGTCGCGGATGCTTTCGGTCGTGGTTGCGGTGTTCATTGTTCGGTCCTTTCGGTCTTCGGGCGGGCGTTTCCCTCCCGATGACACCAGCATACACCTATGCATAGGCGTATGCAAGGGTAATGGCATGACGTGCGACACACCTACCCGACCGCCTATCGCGCCCGCCTGTCACGCCCCATGTCACGCGTGATATCACGCGTGACATGAGTGTGACCGCATGTGTGACATCGCGTGACATCGCAAAAACCGCGCGTGACATCGGGGCAAAAATCGCGTGACATCGCGCGTGACATCCGAGTGGGAAAACCGCGTCAAATATGCCAGGAAATATACCAGCCGCCCCGCCGAACCGCGCCGCTCCGCAAAAAAGTGCGCACACCCCCGAATCGCTATGTCACGCCCGCGTCACGCGTGACATAGGTGTGTGACATGGGCGTGACGTCACGCGGGACATGCGCGCAAGGATGAAGGAGGAAGGAGTAGATAAAGGATGAAGGATAAAATCACGTCGGCGACGCTCACGCGTCACCGACCGGCGCGCAACCGGCTTGCAGTTGACGCGCCCCCCCCCAGCCGCTAGCATATGGCTAGTGACGCACCGCCCGACCGAAAGGCACACACACATGCCCCCCTTCAAGCGCCCCGGCAGATACGCCGCACTCGCAGGCGGCTACTACGATGACCCCGCCGTCATCGCCGCCGGACCAGACGCCGAGCTCCTGTACATCCGCCTCCTGTCGTGGTGTGCACTGCACCCCGAAACCGACGGCGCGGTCCCCGTCGAGGTCGCCACAAGCCGCCTCGGCCTAACCGACGCCTCCGCCCGCCTCGACGCCCTCACCACCCACGGCCTCGTCACCGCCGACGCGACCACAATCACCGTAACCTCGTGGACACGGTGGAACGGAGCCTGGGGGGACATCACCGCGAAAAGCGACGCCCGCAAAGCCGCCGCCCGCGAACGCAAAGCACGCCAACGCGCCCGCGCCGCACAGGACGCCGCCGAACCCGCGCCCGCGCCCGCGCCGGACCCCACACCGACCGCGACAGACGACGACAGCGCCCTCGAGGTGACCATCATCGCCGACGAAACCCCCGACCGCCCCGACGTCGAGGCAATCTGCGCGCACATGGCGGATAGCGTCGCCGACCGCACCGGACGCCGCCCCCGCATCACCAAAAAATGGCGCGACGCCGCCCGACTCATGATCGACCGCGACGGACGCACGCCCGATCAAGTACACGCCGCAATCGACTGGGTGGCCCGATCCGAGTTCTGGCGATCCAACATCCTCGGCGTCCCGAAGCTCCGCGAAAAGTGGGACACCCTGAAACTACAGGCGGAACGCGGCGCACACACCCGCGTCACCCGCGCCGAAGAGTTCCGCGCCCGACAGCGCGCCAAAGCTGACGAAATCGACGCCGCCTGGGCCGCGCAGCGCACCGAAGCGACAATTCTCACCATCGAAGGGACCCGCCAATGATCACCGGACGCGGCATGCAAGCCTTCCTCGAGCACCTCGAGGACGCCGGGGTCCTCATCCCCAAGCCCGGCCAGCTACAGACATGGGGCGGCAAGATCAGCCGAAAGTTCCCCGACGCCACAGACGCCGACCTCGCCCGCGCCGCCGACGTCCTCGACGAAACACCGGGCTTTGTCCGCCTCGGCGACCTCGTGAACTTCCTGAAGGGCAAACGCAGTGAAGTCGAACGGATCGACCGCGCGAACCGCCTGAATCTCGTGACCATGCCCGCCAACGGCGGCGACTTATACCCCGACGGGGACCTCACCCCGTCCGAGTACGTCGCATGGCTACGCGCCGCCCAGGCGTTCGCTATGGACGCGCACCCCGACATGACACCCGCACAGATCAACGCCGCCGCCCGCCAACTCGGCTACAACGCCGCAGGCGTCCCCGCCCCGCCCCCCGAAATCACCGCACCCCGCACAGCCGAAGCGCCCCAGCTCCGCGCCGTCTGAAAGGATCACCGACCGTGCTGACACCTGAAACCTGGGCGCTAGTCTTCCCTTGGGAGACAGACAACCCGCCGACCGGGCGCGACGTCGCGCACGTGCTCCGCACCTACGTTCCCGAGGATGCACTGATCATCCACGTTGAAACCCACGTCACCCCGCTCCGCACCGAGCTATGCGTGAAATACACGATGTGGCGACAACAAAGACCGGCCCTGGACTCCCGTCGCGGCGCGGGGAGCGGAACCGGTCATGTTGACACCAACGCTACCGCGCGCAGCCGCCTCGAGCAACTCATCGCAACAACCAAGCACGAAAGGACCGAACAATGAACACGCGACACACCCGCGTCATGACCATCACCTGGGCATCCGGCAAGCCCGTCAAGCTCCACGACATCGCCAAAGCCCTCCGCAAGCTACCCGCCGACGCCGAAGCAATCAGCATCGAACCGACAACCGTCGAGTACGTGGACGCATCCCACGTGGGGCTCCGTATCGAGTACACCATCGATACCGAAGCCGAACGGCGGCGTATCATCGATGAGTACCGCAACTACGATCCGATGCGTGCCTTCGCGGACATCGCCCGCGCATCACACAACCTCCCCACCCGCGACTAACCGAATGGAGCACGCAATGGAACACATGCCCCTACCGCCCAACGCGATTGCCTACCTTGACCAGCTCGAGGCCGACACCCTCGCACTCATCCGCATCGGACGCGACGGCACGAGCGACGTCAAGCGGTTCGACATGACATATACCGACCTCGCAAACGCGCTGCGCGTCATCGCCGACGAACTCGACACCTACGCTACACGCGACAAGTAACCACGAAAGGAACCCCATGCCCGCAACAGCAACCATCCTCGGGCGCATCGCCGAACCCGTGCTCCGATGGACACAGGGCGGCCACGCCGTCCTCGAGCTATCCATCGCGGCCACCCCACGCCGCAAAAACCGACAGACCGGCGACTGGGAAGACGACGGCGCGCCCCTGTGGATCAACGCGACCCTATGGGACGCCGAAGCCGAAGCCGCCGCCGAGCTCCTACGTAAGGGGGACCCGGTGATCGCCACGGGAACCCTTGCCCTCGAAACGTACACGACGAAAAACGGGCAGCCCGGCCAAAAGCTCATGCTCCGGTTCCCGAAGGTCGCTAAGGAACCGCGTCCCGCCCCCGCGCACGGCGCGCCCGCCAACAACCACCCCCCCACCCACCAAGGCCAGGCCACCAACGCCCCCTGGCCAAATGACCCCCCCTTCTAACCACCCCGGCGGGGGGGGACCACAAACCACCCCCCCGCCAACAACCACCCCCC
>QWBZ01000356.1_pt1 | contig 28490 bp, 22 predicted proteins | sample 1972441 | NCBI WGS metagenome assembly QWBZ01 (sample SAMN09866721, study PRJNA288562) | Human oral metagenome isolate term6_saliva, whole genome shotgun sequencing... | isolation source: mouth | host: Homo sapiens | place: USA: California
TCGTGAGTGTCGACCCATTTTCCGCACTCATTACCTTCGGATTCTCCGACCCATCGTTATGAATCATCCAATAACCTCTCACACTACTGCCCTCAACAACATCCTTTCGGCCACGCATCAAATGGAAAAGCACATCATCGGTAGCCTCACTTGCTTCGCCTGTTCGCATCGAAGAAGTGCGTGTGTCATAGGTAATCACATGACCAGTTGCCACATTTTTGAATCTATAAAGACTCTTTTCGGCGTTAAAAATGACGTGCCATGCCGCACTGTCATTCGTCAAAACATCCTCCGAAGAGAGTTCTTTCAGCGCCAAACGCCCATCTTTTTGTTCGGTAACAAACGTCGAATAACGCCCATTTTCTATGGCTTCATTCTTCAAATAATAACGCTGATTGTCCTCTTGTTCGAAGCTATACGCCGGCGTTGCAAAGCCTCCTGACGGTGGAAGTCCATCCTCTCCGAGTGCTTGAACGATAAGCGATTGAATGATATACAAGGCATCTGACCCATCATCTTCATGTGCTCCATTGATTCCATAAGGCCAAAAATGGATGTGATCTCCTGTTAATGTAGCCGTGTTATCATTCTCCCAGAAGCGCAAAACGGCTGTAGCGCGGTCGCCAAGCCATAGTCCGCGATTTCCATTTGAACGCATTCGACCATCCCACCAAGGGTTATGTGTGCCGACACCAACGCCATGTGCCATCTCATGTAGCATCGTTCCAGTGCGTTGATAGGCTGTGTTTGCCCCCACACGGATATAGCCTCCATAAGAACAATCGGCTGTAGGCGTGCCCGAATTAAAGCCAACATTGAACGTAACTCCATGTATAGAAGTGAGGTTGTTCCACCAATTTACGGCCGTCTTCATAGCCGATTCTATTCGTGCTTTGGTTTCATTGTCGCCACCATCTCGCAGCGTATACGACAAGGTTCCTTTCGGAAGGGTGTAACATTTGATGTTATCGCCATAACCAACCTGCTTACCTTGCGTGATTGCATAGGCGCGTATGTAATAACAAGTGGCTGGAAGGAGGTTCTTCATCCAATAGATTTGCCCCTTGTGCTGAATGACTTCTGTTGTTCGTTCATCGCGAATGGTGGGGTTGGGTGACGTACTCCAGCAAACACCTTGCTCCACAACGTTTTCTCCTTTGACTTGAATACGGGCAAAAGCCATGGTAGATCCGCGTGCAAAACGACTGTCAGTGGTCACCAATGGCACCTCTCCTGTGGGATTTGCCCAAGCAAATGTCTCGGCAGCCTGAGCCAGATGAGCACATGCCTGCATGACATTTTCAAGTGTGGCCGAGGCGTTATCATACACCTCTTGCGCCTTAGTGATGGCCTCACGAAACGCAGTTGCCGACGCATTTGAAGTCGAACCAAGTTGCTGTTTGGCCTGGTTAATATCATTCAATAAGTCGTGTTTCTTTATATCCACCTCAAATTTACCCACTGGAGTGTCTCTATAAAGGTGGATAAAGTCCATACATACGCGTGCGAAATTGGCGCTTCCTCTGCTCTCCGGTGCTTGAAAACCAAGCTGAATACGGCCAGTTGTCGTCTCCGTTAGGGTGAAATGAACGACATCTTCGGTCCAGTTGCCAACCGAGAACGAGGTCAACGACGACTTAACCGGCGTGCCTCCATCAGGTAACCAGGCCATAAGTGAGATACCAGATGACTTATCACTACCATTAAAAAAGGCCGATTTCATCGTGTAATTTCCAGCCGGAAGCGTCACCGTTTGATAATACTTGAGCGCTTGTTGCCACCCCGTGCTCAAGGCAAGTACACCTCCTGATGTCGTCCCATCAAAGGCTTTGTCAGGTACTTTCGCTCCATTGAACGTCTTGTTTGTACCAATTTGATAGACACCCGCTATCGTATAATTTACTGAAAAGTCCTTGTTCCAACCGGAAAGTTCGCAAATTTGTTGCGCAACATTACCCGTTTCACCGACTACATGGTCATAATTCGCGTTGAAATCGGCATTTTTTAAGTAAACATCGGATAGGTCGTAAAGGGTCTGTCCATGGCAAACAACGCTGCCAAATGCACAGCACAAGCTAATAAGAAATGGTTTAATAGACATGTTATTGATAGGTTAAAATGGATTGTTACAAAGGTTTTGCATGGCATCATGCCCTATTGTGGGACACAACACGAATGAGATTGCGTGGCAAATATACAATAAAAACAATCAAGATGCAAGCATCTGACAATATTTTTCGATTTATTTTTTCACACACTTGCATAAAAATGATTTTGCCGTGTGCCATAAAACAAAAAATAAGGAAAGGGGAATTGCAAAATTACAAGACGCTATCCATAGCATCGAAAAAGCATGATTAGAAATTAAACTCATTCATTTTCGTGTATAAAATTCAGGGAAAAGCGTGGTGGAAGATGACGAAACACAAGTCCCCTCATTTGATTTCATAAGCTATTGTGAATCAAGTGATTCAACCAATCAATAAGGAGCACGCGGCAATAGCTAACAAACGATAAAACGATTTGCGCCAAATCATGTCACATTTTGCGTCATTTCATCGTGTAAAACATGGCAATATACGCGATGATTTGGCACAAATCATTTTACCATTGAAAACAAATGAAAAGATGATAAATATTATTGGGAATACGCACAAAATATAAATTATGCGCAAAAAGGAATGTTATAGAGATGCAATGCCATCGGTGTCGCAGTAAATTCCCAATGAATGCACCCGCCATTACGGATATTGCAATGACGCAACGCCGTAGGTTTGGTGCCAATATTCCAATAATTGTATTTGCCATAGTGAATGTTTCCGGCACGCAACATCGTGCGTTTTATGATGATTACTCAATGCATGTGTTTGACATTATAAATGCCCTCATGGTGCAACGCCGTAGGTGTTGTGTTTTTGATAGCCCGGGGTTAGCGAGGAACGAGCCTACCCCGGGTAAACGTTCGCAAGGAAATTCAACGCCATAGGTGTTGAGCTTTTTCTATGAAGTCACGCTAACAATGAAACCTTTCATGGTGGATTAATCCAAAAAAGCGCAACACCTACGGCGTTGTTCCTCGCACAACACACATTAACCCAGGGTAGCCTGCACTATCGTTTGGCAACCCTGGGCTATCAAAAACGCAACACCTACGGCGTTGAAGCATTCAATCCGTAACATGAATTGCGTTATCTTACGCTAAAATTTATGTCGGATTGCGCTTAAAAAACGCAACATCTACGGCGTTGAAAAATATAATTTATAAAACAAATCCCCAATAACCCCAAACCAATTTCCTATGTTTTCAAGGCTACCTACTCTCTGCTCTCTTCGGAGAACCATAGGACGCTGTTCGTGGAGCCTGCGAAACGAGGAAAGCAAAGGGCTGGGGTGAGGCTTTAAAACAAAAGCTTTACTTCCGTTTTAAGATGCGTTGTGCACAGTCAGACAGCACAACTAACGCACCGGCGAGAATCGCTGTATCTTTAATAACGAGTCTACCTGCGCCAGAAAGTAACGGGAATCCATGTTCGCCACTACCCAAATCGGGCACCCAACACTCGGGTGTCGTGACAAGGAACGACAGTGTTCCAAACGTCATAAGAATGACAAGACCAGATCCAACGAAGCCAATCTTGGGGAACCAAATGCCTAAGAGCGTCAACACTCCAAACGACATGATGAGCAATCCCAAGCCATGTGAGAAACCATAAGTGTTATTTTCCACATGCCACTCATGCTTTTTCTTATCAAACTCACCCTCTTTGAGCTTATTATCCTTGTATTCCGGAGCCTTCTTTTCATAGAAGAAGCTCATGAAAGGACTGTTAGCAACAAACGGAACGATGCCTTCGGCCTCATAATTCCAGAACTTTAAGCCGCCAATCCAAATAAAAATAATGAAGATTGCAACGCGTATGAGATGCACACCCAAGCCGTTTAGTGAGGCTGTTAAATGGAGAATTGACTCTACAAACTTTGTTATTCTTTCCATTGTTTAATCATTTTTTTTCGTTAATAATGTTGTTAAGTCTTGTGATGTCAAATCAACGACATCAAAAAGTACGTTGCAAATATAAGCAATTTAATTAATATTTTCCAATAGAAAGTATTATATTTTTTTGAAAAATGCCACATTCGTGGTATGGTTTTGATTTCAATGGCGTCTGAAGTGCTTGCGTTCATTTCTTAAAAAAGTAGAAAAAACATCATATAATAAGGTATAGCGTGAAAGTTTTCATTACTTTTGCGCACCAAGATAAAAGTTCATTAATGAGTATGCAAGAGAATTTAGTTATCGTAGAGAGCCCTGCAAAGGCGAAGACTATAGAGAAGTTTTTGGGTGACGACTATAAGGTGATGTCATCATATGGTCATATTCGTGACTTAAAGAAAAAGGAACTTAGTATTAATCCTAAGACATTAGAACCTGACTATGAAATCCCTGACGAGAAGAAAAAACTCGTTTCAGAACTCAAAGCGAATGCCAAGAAGGCAAAAAAGATATGGCTCGCTTCCGATGAAGACCGCGAAGGAGAAGCCATTTCGTGGCACCTTTGCGAAGTGTTAGGCTTAGACGAGGCTAAGACAAGCCGTATTGTGTTTCATGAAATCACGAAATCTGCCATCCTCGATGCTATCAAATCGCCTCGCCATTTGAATATGAACTTGGTCAATGCACAGCAAGCTCGTCGTGTACTTGATCGTTTAGTTGGCTTCAAATTATCCCCAGTTCTCTGGCGAAAAGTAAAGCCGGCACTCAGTGCCGGACGTGTACAGAGCGTGGCAGTAAGGCTTATTGTAGAGCGTGAAAGAGAGATACAAGCATTCCATTCTGAACCATATTACCGCATCAACGCAGTGTTTAGTATCACCAATTCTGACGGTAGTCAGGGAGAGGTTAAAACCGAATTAGACACTCGTTTCAAAACACATAAGGAAGCAATTGACTTTCTTGAGCAATGTAAGGATGCCAAATTTAGCGTTGGAAGCATAACCAAGAAGCCATTACACCGCACTCCTGCCCCTCCTTTTACTACCTCAACACTGCAACAAGAGGCTGCACGTAAGTTGGGATTCACGGTGAGTCAGACCATGATGGTGGCTCAACGGCTTTACGAGAACGGTCATATCACGTATATGAGAACAGACTCTGTGAACCTCTCTTCACTTGCTATAAACACCAGTAAGGATGAGATTATCAAGCTATGGGGGAAAGAATACAGCAAAGTTAGAAACTATCATACGCATTCAAAGGGTGCACAAGAGGCGCACGAAGCTATCCGTCCCACATACATGAGTAACACTCAGATTGACGGAACGGCTCAAGAGAAACGACTTTATGAACTGATTTGGAAGAGAACGGCAGCCAGTCAGATGGCTGATGCACTGATAGACAAGACAACAATAACTATAGATATCGCCGGCAGTCAAGCCAAGTTTATTGCCAACGGAGAAGTCATTACGTTTGATGGCTTCTTGAAAGTCTACCGAGAATCAACCGATGACGAAGACAACAACACGGAAGAGGCTGCACATATTCTACCCGTTATGAAGGTGGGCGACGTGCTTGAACGTCAGGAGATCACATCAACTGAGCGATTCAGCATGGGTCCTATCCGTTACACGGAAGCCAGTTTGGTGCACAAACTCGAAGAATTGGGCATTGGACGTCCGTCTACTTATGCACCAACCATATCGACAATACAACAAAGAGAGTATGTACAGAAGGGCGACAAGAAAGGAGAAGAGCGCACCTATACTATCGATACACTGAAAGGAACAAAGGTAACGAGCCGTGAACGCAAAGAGATGGTGGGCAATGAAAAGGGAAAACTGCTGCCCACGGATATCGGAATCGTTGTTAATGACTTTCTGATGGAAAACTTCCCAGACATCATGGACTACAACTTTACAGCCAAAGTAGAACAGCAGTTCGACCAGATTGCCGAGGGAAATGAAGAGTGGAACTCCATGATGAAGCTCTTTGATAAGAGTTTTGAGCCTACCGTTGACAAGGTAATGAATGCTCGTTCGGAGCACAAAGCAGGCGAAAGACAACTTGGAGAAGAGCCAGGCACGGGCAAACCCGTGTTTGTTAAGATAGGAAGATTTGGCCCAGTAGTCCAGATTGGGTCTGCAGATGATGCGGAAAAGCCACGCTTTTCTCAACTGCCGAGCGACAAAAGTATTGAGACAATCACTTTAGACGAGGCGTTAGAGCTATTCAAACTCCCCCGCACAATAGGCGAATTTGAAGGCAGTGAGGTAGTGATTGGCGCAGGACGCTTTGGTCCTTACGTCATGCATAACAAGAAATATGTGTCTCTTCCCAAAGGAACAGACCCAATGAAAGTAACACTTGACGAGGCTATCCAACTCATTACAGAGAAAAGAGAGCAGGAACAAAAGCGACACATCAAAACATTTGAGGAAGATCCTAAACTCGAAGTGCTCAATGGTCGCTATGGTCCTTACATTGCTTATGATGGGAAAAACTATCGTATGCCTAAGACTTTACACGAAAAAGCCGCTGAACTGAGCTTTGAAGAGTGTATGAATATTGTGAACAATGCACCCGAACCAAAGAGCAGAAAGAAGAAATAAATGAGACGAATCATCTTCATCGGATACATGGGAGCCGGCAAAACAACAATTGGAAAGGCTCTCTCCAACGCAACAGGTATGGCTTTCTATGACCTCGATTGGTACATAGAAAGTCGCATGCACAAATCAGTGAAGGAACTATTCGATGAAAATGGTGAGACAGGATTTCGCAAAATAGAGTATAATATGCTGCATGAAGTGGCCGAATTTGAGGACGTTATCATCAGTTGTGGAGGCGGAACACCATGCTTTTTCGATAATATCGACTACATGAATCAACAGGGAGAGACCGTATATTTGAAAGCAAACCCTGAGGTTCTCTATGGACATCTGAAGATGAGTAAAGTCATAAGACCTTTACTTTTGAATAAAACAGCCGAGGAGGTTAAGGTGTTTATACAAGATCAACTGACGCAACGTGAACCCTATTATGCCAAAGCTAAATATGTGCATCATGTGGATTTGCTTGATAACTACGATAAAATTGAACGCTCTATTGAGCAATTAAAAACAATGCTAAGACTCTAAGGTCAAGGCAACCATACATAAACGACTTTAATAATTACGTTTTTTTGACTGATAATGAAAAAGTGGACGATTGACGATTCAAAGGAACTCTACAACATTAATGGCTGGGGAACCTCTTATTTTGGCATCAATGAGAATGGCGATGTCTATGTAACACCCTGTAAAGACAATACAGAAGTCGACCTGCGCGACGTCATGGATGAACTTGCCTTGCGTGATGTCACGGCACCAGTACTATTGCGTTTCCCCGACATCTTAGACAATCGGATAGAGAAAACCTTTAGTTGTTTCCAGAAAGCAAAGCGAGAATACGACTATAAAGCAGAGAACTTTATCATCTATCCGATTAAAGTGAATCAGATGCAACCCGTAGTTGAGGAGATTATCTCACACGGACAGAAATTTAATCTCGGTCTTGAGGCTGGCTCAAAACCAGAACTTCATGCCGTCATTGCTGTGCAGTGTAAGAGCGATTCGCTTATCATCTGCAACGGATATAAGGATGAAAGCTATATCGAATTGGCTATGTTGGCCCAGAAAATGGGTAAACGCATCTTCATTGTCGTAGAGAAACTCAACGAACTTGATATCATTGCACGCGCTGCCAAGAAACTAAATGTGAAACCAAATCTTGGTATTCGCATCAAACTTGCATCATCGGGATCGGGTAAATGGGCAGAAAGTGGAGGCGATGCCTCTAAGTTTGGACTCACCAGTTCAGAGCTTTTAGAAGCCCTCGACAAGCTCGATGCAATGGGAATGCATGATTGTTTGCGCCTCATTCATTTTCATATAGGCAGCCAAATCACAAAGATTAGACGTATACAGACAGCACTTCGCGAAGCCGCTCAATTCTATGTGAACCTTCATAAGATGGGATTCAACATCGATTTTGTAGATTGTGGTGGCGGACTTGGTGTCGATTATGATGGTACAAGGTCATCAAGCAGCGAGAGTTCTGTTAACTATTCCATCCAAGAATACGTCAATGATTGCGTCTATATGTTTGTAGATGCAGCGAATAAGAACGACATTCAACATCCTAATATCATTACAGAGAGCGGCCGAAGTCTTGCTGCTCATCACTCCGTTTTAGTCATTGACGTCCTTGAAGCGGCCAGTCTTCCAGAGATGAATGAGGACTTTGAGCCTAAGGAAAGCGACCATCAACTCGTCAAAGACCTTTATGATATATGGGATAATCTTGATTCTCGCTCGATGTTAGAGGACTGGCATGACGCTGAACAGATACGAGAAGAAGCATTAGAGCTTTTCTCTCATGGCATCGTTGATTTGAAAACACGAGCTGAAATCGAAGCAATGTATTGGAGTGTATGCCATGAAATCAACATGCTTACAAAGACAATGAAGCATATTCCCGAGGAACTTAGGAACTTAGATAAGCTACTTGCCGACAAATACTTCTGCAATTTCTCTCTCTTTCAGAGTCTACCTGACAGCTGGGCTATCGATCAATTATTCCCTATTATGCCTATACAGAGACTTACAGAACGCCCAACACGCAACGCAACCCTACAGGACATCACGTGCGATAGCGATGGAAAGATAGCCAACTTCGTTACAGATGGTCACGTCGGCCACGTCCTTCCACTCCACCCTTTGAAGAAAAACGAACCCTATTATCTTGGTGTTTTCCTCATTGGAGCCTATCAAGAGATTCTTGGAGACATGCATAATCTCTTCGGAGATACCAATGCTGCCCACGTATCGGTTAAGGATGGGAAGTACCATATCGACCAAATCTTCGACGGAGAGACCGTAGAAGAAGTGCTCGATTACGTGCAATATAATCCTAAAAAGCTTGTACGTCAGCTCGAACAATGGGTTACTAAGAGCGTAAAACAAGGCAAAATATCGCTCGAAGAAGGCAAAGAGTTCCTCAACAACTATCGATCGGGACTCTACGGATATACCTATCTTGAATAGAACACTATTAAAATAAGGTAAGAAATCCCTGACTTCAAAACTTAAAAGACGTTAAAGCATAACATTTGCTGTAACAAAACCGTTCACCAATCGTCATCAATATAGAGCGCAGATGAAGAATATCAGCTTCCGAAACGATGTATTGCCGCTGAAGAATAAACTCTACCGGCTTGCGCTTCGCATTACAATGAACAGCGCAGAAGCCGAAGACATTGTGCAGGAAACACTGATAAAAGTCTGGAACAAACGTGATATTTGGACCGAGTTAGAATCAATAGAGGCCTTCAGTCTCGCGATATGTCGAAATCTTTCCCTTGATTCGCTCAAGAAGTACGACAACAACAACGACTCACTCGACAACAAAACGGCTCCAGAAAGCGCCTATAACCCCTACGAAGAGATTATCCATCGCGACAAGATTAGCGTGGTAAAGCAAATCGTAGACAGCCTACCCGAGAAACAACGAAGCTGTATGCAGCTCAGAGATTTTGAGGGAAAGAGCTACAAAGACATTGCTGACGTGCTCGGAATCACCGAGGAACAAGTGAAGGTTAATATCTACCGAGCGCGTCAGATGGTTAAAATTAAGTTTCAAGAAATAGAAGATTATGGATTATAAATACATTACTCAATTACTCGAACGCTATTGGAATTGCACGACTTCTCTTGAAGAAGAGCAGATTCTTAAAGCCTTTTTCAGTCAAGACGACATACCCGTCGAATTGCTGAAATACAAGCCTTTGTTCGACTATCAGACTGCCGAGCCGAGACAAGATGTATTGGGTAATGACTTCGACGAGCGTATACTGTCTCTCATCAACGAACCTGCGCCTGTCAAAGTCCGTATTATCACACTGCAACAAAAGCTCAAACCGCTTTTCAAAGCAGCAGCAGTGGTGGCAATCATGCTTACATTGGGCAATGCGGCGCAGGTTTCTATGAACAGTGATTCGGAGGTAACAACACCCTCAATACAATTGAATTCAGCCACACATAAAGGCAATTCAGTAGCACTAAGCGATTCCGCCGTCATCGATACGATGCATCATAGCAGCATCGAAGCAGTCGAAACGCCGGCCGAACCGATTCTAAAGTAGATATTTCTATGCTTTCTCTATAAATCATGTTTAGTTAAAACAACCAATGAAACTGTGAAGTTTCTATTCTCTCAAATTTTTCATAACATACTAACGACAGAGGGCCTGCACTCCATAATGAGTCGCAGGCCCTCTCGATTTTAAATAAATTACGCATTCAATCCAAACAGATTGCAAGACGTTTCCCCCTAAAACTTAACCTTATTTGCCGAATTTTTCTTCCACAGAACAGGCATAATCCATCAACAACAAACTCTTCTTAAATGATGCTTCCTATCCGCTTTGTAAATTGTCTCTATTCGTTTGAAAAATAAAAGCTATCACTTTATCGTGTAAAATGGCCCATTTCATCGCATAAAATGATGCAAATCACGATGCAAAATGACCTAAAACACAACGCCTTTTCTTTCATAACACAAAAAGAAATCTCGCATTTAGCATAAACTTTTGGTCGTCAATAGTTTGCAAACACCATAAAGACATCTTGTCTTATGATGTAAATTAATCTATCACCAACGTCGTTAGTCGCTCTTGTTGCATGAGTTCTGCAGCCACTTGCTGCATACTTTCCGCCGTCACTTCATCGATATGACGGAACAACGAGTTAAGATCGCGCTCCCAACCATAGTGCAAATAGCTCTTACCGAAGTCCAAAGCAAAGCTCTCTCTGTTGTCACATGCCACACCAATCTGACCCTTTATCTGTTTCTTTACGGCTCTAAGCTGGGTGTCAGACAAGGGCTTTTGGATGACACGATCAAGCTCTTTGTGCACCAATTTCAGGCAACGGCCGACGTCTTTTGGGTCACATCCAAAGTAAATTGCCCATACACCGGTGTCACAATAACTAACCATTGAGCTCTCAACCGTATAGACTAAACCATGTCGTTCGCGTAGAGAGAGATTCAAACGCGCATTCATTCCCGGCCCGCCTAATAAGTTATTGAGCAGATAAAGGCTCATTCTTCGTTTGTCATGAATGTCATATCCGCGTGTGCCTACCATCACATGAGCTTGATGAGTGCCATGATTTTTCTCGATGAAATCGGGCATATTTGGAGGTAAAGGCTGATTTAATGCAGGCTCGATGATAGGTTTTGATGGGGCAAAATCACTCGTTGCACGCTCCAAAAGCCTAACAACGCGCTTGAAATCTACGTCACCATAGAGAAAGAAAATGCTGTTTTCAGGACGATAATAGCGTTGAGTGAAGCGCTGTGCATCGGCAGTTTTAAAGCTTCTTACACGTTCCGCTGTGCCAAGAATATTATGTCCTAAGGCATGATTGGCAAAGAGAAGGTTCTCAAATTCATCATAGATAAGCTCGGCAGGAGAGTCATTATAGCTCTCAATTTCATCACAAATAACTTCTACTTCCTTATCTATCTCGGCCTGAGGATAGGTACTATAAAACACGATATCCGTCAAAAGGTCTATCGCTCTCGCTGTATGTTCCTTCAAAACTGCCGCATAATAGACCGTATCTTCTTTGTTTGTATACGCATTTAAGTCGCCTCCCACACTCTCAAGTGCATTGCTGATATGCCATGATTTGCGTCGTTTCGTGCCCTTGAACGACACATGTTCGCAGAAGTGGGCCATGCCTTCATAGCCTGGTTCCTCGTTTCTCGTACCAACGTTGAGTTCATATCCGCAATAAACGACATTCGAATCAGACGATTGATGAATGACACGTAAGCCATTAGAAAGCGTCATTGTATTATATAAATTCATGGTGCAAAGTTACTTAAAAATTTGCATTTGCGCGTGGAATCGTTTACTTTTGCAGTAAAATATAACGGCAGTTACCCTGTCTTGACCACCTTATGAAGGGATGGCAAGCTTCATTTCTGCAAACAAAACTCAAAGACTGACATCATTATGCGTAAGGTAATAGGAATCGGAGAGACCACCTTTGACATTATTTTCAAAGACAACAAGCCCATCAATGCAGTGCCGGGAGGCTCGGCTTTCAATGCCATCATCTCGCTGGGACGCTCGGGTGTTGACACCACTTTTATTGGAGAAGCCGGCAACGACCGTGTAGGCAAGGCCGTTATTGACTTTCTCCATGACAATGGTGTACACACAGAACACGTCAATTGCTATCCCGATAGCAAGTCATCGCTGTCACTTGCCTTCCTCGATGAGCACAACAATGCCGATTATCTCTTTTATAAGAGTGACCCACACGACCAGTTTGACTTCACTTATCCAGAGATAAACCGCGATGATATCGTGCTTTTCAGTTCGTTTTTCGCCATTAATCCCATTGTACGTCCACAGATGTTAGCCTTCTTAGAGCATGCCCATAGTCGTGGAGCAATACTCTATTACGACGTGAACTATCGTGCTTCACACCGCAATGAGGTGATGAGAATCACACCAAATCTTATAGAAAACCTTGAGTTTGCAGACATAGTACGAGGCAGTAACGAAGACTTTGAGGTGATATATAAGCTGAATGATGCGGATAAAGTGTATCATTCTGAGATTAGTTTCTATTGCAAGAACTTCATCTGTACACGCGGAAAAGATCCTATTTCGGTGCATGCCGAGGGCAACTTCCATAAAGATTACGACATTGAAAGCCTCAAAACAGTGAGTACAATTGGGGCTGGTGACACCTTTAATGCAGGCATTATCTATGGCCTTCTCCGTCAACACATCACGCGAGATGATATTCAAAACGGACTGACCGAAGCGCAATGGGACCGTCTTATCGCTTCAGGCAAGGCCTTTTCTGCCGAATGTTGCAAAGACATCTATAACTATGTAGGCAAGGAATTCGGTTTATTGAAGAAACAAGAACTTTGATTATACGGCGATAACTTCGCCAAAATTCAACGCCTTTCATCTGTTTTGAGGAGTGAAAAGCGCCGCTTTAATGAGTGAAAAGCGCCTCTTTGAAGAGGCGAACACTATGCTTTGAAGCGTTAAACCCGTTCAAAACAACGGCAAAGCACTAATCTTCAAGACGCTATCCCGTGAGAGTTGACCGGGATTTGTGCCCGACATTCCCTCTGGAACAGCCTTGTGTCGCTGCGCATAAAAAGCCTTCCAATAAGGTGTAATCTGCCCACTCGCGTCATGAAATGACATAGGAATTGTCGGGAATATAGCTTTTCCACCCTTTGAAACATAACATTTCTGCACGAGTTCACTACAATACATCGCACTATCATCAGGCATATAGAGCGAATCATAGGGTAATCCGAGGTAATGGTTCACGCGTGTTCGCAACACAGCCTCATCGAAATTCGTCTTTAATCGACCGCGAACCACCGACGGATAGCGGTCTCCTGGTATCGTGTTATGCGTCAGAAATTCGGCCAAAGGCGTAAGTATCACGCCCTTTCTTGACGTTGCTTCGGCCACAACCACTTGCTTTTTATCCTTTAAAACAATACCAACATGGTCTATTTTTAGGCCTTGAACTCCACTTGTTACGGCTGTAATTGCATTGCCACGAGGGTCGAAAGCAAACAAGAGATCACCCGTTTTGAGGTGTCGTTCCGTAGCTATCAGCATGCCGTCAGTAGCACGTTGCCTTGTTGTTTGACAGCCACAAAACAAGTTTATGACACCCACCATAAGGCAAAGTACGATGTGTTTACAACTCTTTTCCATCTATACTTGAGCTACATAGGCTGCAATTTCGTCAAGATTTGAGGCTACTTGGATATAATCAGACCACAATCCACGAATCATACCCTGTGCTTGCAACGCGTCAAGTAAGGCGATGAGTGGATTGAAAAAGCCTTTCATGTTATACAAAATCACTTTCTTGGAGTGAAAACCAATGGTGTTACTGGCTGCAATTGTAAACACTTCATCGAGTGTTCCTATGCCACCTGGCAATGCAACGAATATGTCGCTTTGTGCTAACATCAGGTCTTTTCGGTCGCTAAGATTGTCACATGCGATGTTGATATCTACCGACTTGCTCACCTTTCCGCCTTTTTCAATGATGCGAGGAATAACTCCTATGGCTCTCTGCCCACCCTCGTGAACGGCTGTTCCGATAGCTTCCATCAGCCCAGTGTTGGTTCCTCCGAAGACAACGGAATGGCCTTCGCGGGCTATCCAGGCTCCAAACTCCTTGGTTAATCTAAAGTATTCTGCATCAATCTGATTGTTTGCAGAACAAAAAACACCTATTTTCATACGTGCAAAATTATTAAAAAAAACGACAGAAAGATAGGATGCAGCCCACTTTTTTATTACTTTTACACGACGAAATCATTCAAAGAAACGAAACAATCGAAAGAAACATAAACACAATTAAAATCAAAAGATATGAAAAAACAATTGATTACACTCTGTCTTATGAGTGTTTCGACAGGCTGTTTTGCCCAACAAAACATCTTCAATGCACAAGGTTCCATGTCGCCAGAAGTGCACAACGACAAGACGGTTACTTTCAGAATCAATGCTCCCGAGGCTCAAAAGGTGCAGGTAACAGGTGACTTTCTGCCAGCACAAAAGGTGAAAACGCCTCAAGGAGAATATGAAATTGCAGGCACAACAGACCTCAACAAAGACGCAAACGGCGTATGGACATACACCACAAAGACTCCTTTGGCACCCGAACTCTACCAATATAACATGGTCATTGATGGCGTAAAGGTGGCTGATCCGTCAAATGTCTATGTGTTGAGAGACGTTGCCAACGTTGCAAGTATATTCTTAATAGACGGCGGAAGAGCCAATCTCTATAAGGTGAACAATGTTCCTCACGGCACCGTTTCAAAGATATGGTATAACAGTCCGACGGCAGGAATGACGCGCCGCTGCACCGTTTACACGCCCGCTGGCTATGAAACGAGCCGCGAAAAATATCCCGTGCTCTACCTGCTACATGGTATGGGTGGTGACGAACAAGCCTGGTCAGAACTCGGAAGAGCCGTACAAATCCTCGATAACCTTATTGCTGAGGGCAAAGCTAAGCCCATGATAGTCGTCATGCCGAATGGAAACATCTCGCAAGTGGCCTGCCCTGGCGAAACGCCCGAAGGCTTTAAACTTCCTACAATGCACCTACCGAAGACAATGGATGGCTATTTTGAGCAGGCATTTCCTGACTTAATGCGCTTTGTTGAGCATACTTATCGCACCCAAAACGACAAGGCTCATCGCGCCATTGCAGGCCTTTCAATGGGTGGTTTCCATTCACTCTATCTCTCCATCAACCATCCTGACACCTTCGATTACATCGGATTGTTCTCTGCTGCCATTGATAAAGAGCAAAAAGGAGGCATAGAAGAGATCTACACTCAACGCAATGAGAAGCTCAATACGCTATTCATGAAGCACCCAAAGCTATTTTGGATAGGCATAGGTAGCACCGATTTCCTCTATCAAAGCAATGCCAATTTGCGCCATTATCTTGATAGTAAGGGCTTCAAATACACCTATTTAGAGACCGAAGGAGGGCACATCTGGCGCAATTGGCGCATCTATTTGAGTGAGTTTGTGCCCAAATTATTCAAATAACCAGGCGTATCCATCATCCGTTTTGCCCCAAATGATTGCATGTTCAGAGATAAATTACACGCTAAAATAAGAGGTGTTGCGTTGTGTTTCCACACATCATGCTTTGTCATTCGACTCATTTTAGCGTGTAGATAATTTGAATCAACGCTATAAGCGTTGCGCTTTTGATAGCCTAAGGTTGCCAAACGATAGTGTAGGCTACCCTGGGTTAGTGCATGATTTGCGTGGAACAACGCCATAGGTGTTACGCTTTCTAAGCGTAATCCGCCATATATTCTGGCGCGAGATAACAGATTTCATATTATGGAATAAACGTTTCAACGCCGTAGGTGTTGTGCTTTTTTTGATTAATCCGCCATGGATTTCCTCGTTATAACCATGCCTTCACAAAAAAAACTCAACACCTATGGCGTTGAATCTCCTTGCGAACGTTTACCCGGGGTAGGCTCGTTCCTCGCCAACCCCGGGCTATCAAAAGAACAACTCGTACCGAGTTGGGGAACAACGCCGTAGGTGTTGTGCTTTTTTTTATTAATCCTCCATAAAATGTTTCATTGTAAGCATGTCTTCACAGAAAAAGCTCAACACCTACGGCATTGAATCTCCTTGCAAATGTTGACCCGGGGTAGGCTCGTTCCTCGCCAACCCCGGGCTATCAAAAACACAACACCTACGGCGTTGCTTCGTTGTTAAATAAACATTGACTAACAATTTGAGGCATCTCATCGCATAAAATGCCTCAAATCATCGCGTGTTTTGATGCAAATTATAGGCTGATTTGGTGCAAACCGCAAAACCATTTTTATGGAATGAGATAACATTTTGATTATCATTGGCTTATGATTTATAACCCACGAAAAGATGGACTGCGGCATTTTATATCCGAAGAGCAGCTGTTTTTTGCGATTTTATGTGTACCTTCGCGAGCAAAACTGCAACGAAGATGAAGACAAAGATTGTGATTTTGGACTTCGATGGAACGCTCGGCGACTCGCAAGCACTCATCACCCGCACGATGAAAACAACGCTCAAACAACTCGGTTTGCCTGAACGCACGACCGAAGAATGTGCGAAAACCATCGGACTTCCATTGAAAGAATGTTTCAAAGCCTTGCAAAACATGACTGAAGAACAGGCCGAAGCATGTGCTCATCTCTATCATAAATTGTTCATGGAAAACAATGTTCCCGGCGCCGTTCCAGCCTTTCCGGGGGTTGTTGAGACGATAAAACAATTGCACAATGAAGGACTTATCGTGACGATTGCAAGCAGTCGAGGCCATCAATCGTTGGTAGCTTTCGTTCAAGAACTGCATTTAGAGCCCTATATTCGTTTGATTTTGGGGGCTGACGACGTTGAAAATGCAAAGCCAAATGCCGAGCCAGTGCTCAATACTTTGCATCATTTCGGGTTGCAACCTGCCGAAGCTCTGGTGGTCGGCGACACCATTTTTGACATTCAGATGGGGCGAAATGCGGGGGCAAAGACCTGCGGTGTGACCTATGGAAATGGCAAAAGAGAAGACCTTGAGGCTGCATTTGCCGACTATATCATTGATAATCTTGCTGAGATTAAGCAGTGTTTGGAACCATAAAACAGCGATAACACAAGCTAAAAGGCAGTAAAGCACATGATATAATCTAATGTGTATCAACGCGAACCAGCCCATTCCGTTGCTCCGTTAACTGCACTTGCCAATCTTTTTCCTTATTTATTATTTACAAATTTCTATCATTTCTACTCCTTATTTCATTTATTTTTACTAATTTTGCCATCGTTTTTGCAGTTGCATAAACGTTAATAAATAATTTAAACGTGAACAAAACAGTTTTCAACGAGCGCCGTTGTATCCGTTTTAATCACTTTACCAACAAGGGCTTTGCACTCTTTTCATGCCTTGGTAAAGAGGTAATTATCGGTATACTTAGCGTGGCAACACTCTCTAATGCGCAAGCAAAAGGCATTAGCACTGACGTGCAAAAGGCCGACACTTCGCTTTATAAGAGCGGACAACCCACGTTGCTTGACGAGGTGAAAGTCACCGGATCAAGGGCGCCTCTGACGCAAAGTCAGCAGTCGAGAATGGTAACTGTACTGAGTCGAAAGGATGTAAACGCGGCGCCAGTACATAGTGTTAACGACCTATTGAAATTGGTTTCAGGCGTCGATGTGCGTCAGCGTGGCCCATTGGGAGCGCAGACTGACGTGAGCATTCGAGGCGGAAACTATGAGCAGATGACGGTGCTTCTCAATGGAATCAACATTGGTGATCCGCAAACGGGACACAATGCATTTGATTTTCCCGTGGATATCAGTGAGATAGAACGCATTGAAATACTCGAAGGACCGGCTGCAAGTGTTTATGGAACATCGTCACTTCTTGGTGCCATAAACATCGTTACAAAGGCCAATCGAACTTCAAGTGTCACCCTACATGCGGCAAGTGGCAGCTTCGGCTCAGTCACTTCGGGAGGAAGAATCAATGTAGCGAGGGGCAAATGGAACAATCAATTATCGGGCAGTTTCATGCGAACCGATGGCTATAATCGCAATAAAGCCGGCGCGTTAAATACTGATTTCCAAAGTCAGAAGGCTTTTTATCAGGGCTTTTATGACGATGATGACCTCTCCATTAGTTGGCATGCAGGCCTTAGTAACAAAGACTTTGGCTCGAGTACTAACTATAGTTCCAAGTATGATGACCAGTTTGAACATACCTTTAAGACCTATACGGCGGTGCAAGCTGAAACAAGAAAGGGTGCTGTTAAATGGCGTCCGGCTATCTATTGGAATCATAACTACGACCGCTTTGAACTCTTTCGCGACCATGCGGAACGTTATCCTTTCAACTATCATCGTACAGATGTCTACGGCGTTAACGTCAATGCATACTTTGATTGGACGTTAGGTCGCACGGCGTTTGGTGCTGAATTGCGAAACGAAGACTTAGTAAGTACGAACCTTGGCAACCCACTTTCCAAGCCCAAACACGTGAAAGGAACCGACAATGTGATGTATAAGATGGGACTTAATCGCACAAACATCCAGTTCGTTGCAGAGCATAACCTTCTCATTGGGCGTCTAACGATGTCGGCAGGAGTAGTGGGTGTGAAGAACAGTTGGGCCGAAATGAACGTAAAAGTCTATCCAAGCATCAACGCAAGTTATAGATTTGGTGATGCATGGAAAGTCTATGCGAGTTATAATACGTCGCTACGCATGCCATCAGTAACCGAACTTTTCTACTCGGTTGGAGGCCATAAAGCTGATCCAAACCTTAAACCTGAGGAACTTTCTGCCGTAGAAGTTGGGGTGAAATATAACAAAAAAGGACTTTCAGGCACTGTAAGTAGCTTCTATAATCACCATACTAACCTCATCGATTGGATTGATGATGGCGAAAAAGACGCTGCAGGAGCAATACTTTGGAAGTCAGTTAACTTCGGAACGATTAACGCTTTAGGCTTTGAAACGACACTAAATGCAGACTTCCGCCAGTTACTTCCAAGTCAGAAGTTATTGAAATCATTTAGTGTTGGCTATTGTTTCATTCAACAACATCAAATAGAAGCAGCCGGTATTCACAGCCTTTACGCGTTGGAATATCTAAAGAATAAGGTGACAAGTAGCCTGCAATTGAACCTTTGGAAAGCGTTAGATCTTAACGTAAACTACCGCTTTCAACATCGCATGGGCACTTATAAGGATCCGTCAGGAGCACTACATCGTTATGGCTCTTACGGCTTATTGGATGCTCGATTGGTGTGGAATATGCCGAAATATAGCCTCTATCTCGAAGGAAACAACCTTCTAAACCGAAGCTATGTGGATGTAGGTAACGTGAAACAACCAGGCTGTTGGGTCATGGCTGGAGGCTCTTTAACCCTCCATTTATAAGAAATAACCGAAACAGGCAGGTAAAATCACTTGCCTGTTTCTTCTTTTTCATCTCATTTTTTGCGCCTCTTCGAAGCACTGATTCAACCGATGTGTAAACTCAAGAAAGGCAGGTGAGTACTTAATCTTAGTGGATGTGGAATACACTATGCCATTCTTTTCCTCGCCAGTATCATAATAATAGGCGCCTTCTTTCCCCTTTTTAAACACATGAACGGAAAGAATTGGCAAATCTGTAGCACCATATTCATAGGGCTTTACCCACAAAGTATCAGGCTCTGAGCGTTCAACAAAAAGCTGACGCGCCAGACTTTTAATCACCAATACATCGTTAGGAGCAATCTTTTTGACTGGTTCAAAGAGATGAGAGCAATCGTTCCCAAGGCTATCACGAAAGAAAACACCTTTCAATATCGTGAGCGTGTCACTGTGGTTGATAACAAATCGTGTTGTTCCTTCCATCCCTGTATATTCTACATGAATAGAATCGGCATCACCAAGTCCACCTGAATGCAACACGCAATGACTGCAACTCGTCAATAATCCCATTAGGATTATCCAACAAAAGAGCATTCTTTTCATAGGCATAACTATTTAAAAAGATGATATAAAGCTTTGAACCTGACCTCCAAATCACTCATATTACAGCGCGACAGACGTTCCTCTTCTTCATAGAAAAAGGCCTGTTGTGAGACCTTCTCTATTCAAACAGCCCAGGTTCCATTACATTTCCCATATAAGGATTACGCCCTAAATGTTCATAAGCCAATGGAGTTGCCATGCGACCACGGGGCGTTCGTTTGATGAAACCTTCCATAATCAAGAATGGTTCATAGACATCTTCCACCGTACCAGCGTCTTCTCCTATCGCCGTTGCTATCGTACTAACACCCACAGGGCCTCCTTTGAACTTATCAATTATAGTGAGTAATATCTTATTATCAATCTCATCAAGTCCATATTGGTCAATGTTGAGCGACTGAAGTCCTATATGTGCTATCTCGTTTGTTATCGTTCCGTTTCCCTTTACCTGTGCAAAGTCACGCACACGGCGCAGTAACGCATTGGCAATACGAGGCGTTCCACGACTTCTTCTGCTGATTTCGATAGCGGCTTCATCGTCAATTGGCACCTTCAACAGCATGGCAGAACGACGTATAATGCGTTTTAAGGTCTCGGGATCATAGTATTCTAAGTGCATGTTAATACCGAAACGAGCACGCAAAGGGGCTGTAAGCATACCGCTACGTGTCGTTGCTCCAACGAGTGTAAAAGGGTTAAGATCAAGCTGAATCGAACGTGCTGACGGGCCCTTATCAATCATAATATCGATGCGATAGTCTTCCATTGCCGAGTAAAGATACTCTTCTACCACGGGCGAAAGACGGTGAATCTCGTCTATAAAGAGTACATCGTTGGGCTCAAGTGACGTCAATATGCCCGCCAAGTCACCGGGTTTGTCAAGCACAGGGCCACTGGTTATCTTGAAACCCACGCCAAGTTCGTTTGCAATAATATTGCTTAGTGTCGTCTTTCCCAGTCCCGGTGGACCGTAAAGTAACGTGTGATCAAGTGGCTCTCCACGATATTTCGCGGCCTCAACAAATATCTCTAAGTTCTCAACCACCTTCTTTTGGCCGTTGAAATCAACAAATCTTAGCGGGCGAAGTGCGTTTTCAAAGTCCTTCTCTTCCGTCGAAATACGCTCTTCTCTTATGTCGAAATCTTCTGTCATGCTTAACAAATTATTTGATGCAAAGATAGTGCAAACGAGCGTAATGCAAACTCGTTTGTAGATTACCGAGTGCAGCCTATCTTCTGCAAAGATAGTGCAAACGAGCGTAATGCAAACTTGTTTGTAGATTACCGAGTGCAGCCTATCTTCTGCAAAGATAGTGCAAACGAGCCTAATACAAACTTGTTTGTAGATTACCGAGTGCAGCCTATCTTCTGCAAAGATAGTGCAAATAAGGCGAATAGGCAAGAGATAGAAGGAGAATACTTAGGAAATAGAACATCAAATGACCATAACACAAATGTATATGCAGTGTTTGCATAAGACAATTTTATGGTTTTAAGATTTTAGTTCACCATTTATTCATGCATATATTGCCATTAAACACACCATGATAGGAATGTTTCAACGCCGTAGGTGTTGCGCTTTTTCGGCATAAATTGACATTAATTCAGGTGTATATTGACATTAATTCAGGTGTATATTGACATTAATCATGTTATAAAATGCACATTTCAACGCCGTAGGTGTTGCGCTTTTGGTAGCCCAGGGTTGCCAAACGATAGTGCAGGCTACCCTGGGTTAACGTATGTTGTGTGGGAAACAACGCCGTAGGTGTTGCGCTTTTTCGGCATTATCCAATATTTATTCATGCGTATATTTCCGTTAATTACGCGATGATATGAATGTTTCAACGCCGTAGGTGTTGCGCTTTTGATAGCCCAGGGTTGCCAAACGACAGTGCAGGCTACCCTGGGTTAACGTATGGTTTGCGGGGAACAACGCCGTAGGTGTTGTGCTTTTGATAGCCCAGGGTTGCCAAACGATAGTGCAGGCTACCCTGGGTTAACGTATGGTTTGTGGGGAACAACGCCATCGGTGTTGTGCTTTTTCTGATTAATCTGCCATAAAAGAGTTCATTATAAGCGTGTCTTCTCAGAAAAAGCTCAACACCTATGGCGTTGAATCTCCTTGCGAACGTATCCCCGGGGTAGGCTCGTTCCTCGCCAACCCCGGGCTATCAAAAACACAACTCGTACCGAGTTGCGAGGTGAAGCAATTGTGAGTGTGATGTCGTTGATAATGAAAGGTAAAATGATTTGCGGCATTTCATCGTGTAAAATACGGCAAATCATGCGACCATTTGATACAAATTACCACGTGAAATAACGCTGTTTATAATATCAATTAAGTTCAACGCTGAAGGCGTTGTACCTATGATAGCCCAGGGTTGGCGTCAGCCTACCCTGGGTTATGCGTGTAGTGAGGAGGTCAACGCCGTAGGTGTTGTACGTTTTCTGCGTGGAATGCCGCGATAAAATGACGAGGAATAAAAGGTACAACGCCTACAGCGTTGTTACCACTAACGGCAAATGACCCAGGGTAGACTTCGCTTTCGCTTGTCAACCCTGGGCTATCAAATGTACAACGCTTACAGCGTTGCGTAGTTGTGACATTCGACATGGCGGATATATTCATTGAACTACTGGTATAACATCCTATTAATCCACTCATTGAAACAATGTATTCTCAAAAAAAGCTCAACACCTATGGCGTTGAATCTCCTTGCGAACGTTTCCCCGGGGTAGGCTCGTTCCTCGCCAACCCCGGGCTATCAAAAGAACAACTCGTACCGAGTTGCATGATGAGTGTATTCATAGTGGCAGATACATTCATAGAAACATTAATATAACACCTACGGCGTTGCGCTGTTATAATATTCAACATGGCGGATACATTCATTGAAATATTGGCATAAAACCTACGGCATTGTATGGTTATAACATTCAAAATGGTCGATGTGTTCATTGAAATACTAAAGCATTTTGCTATTTATTTATTCGCATGTTGCCATCAATTGTATTATGAAATACATGTTTCAACGCCGTAGGTGTTGTACGTTTTCTGCGTGGAATGCCGCGATAAAATGACGAGGAATAAAAGGTACAACGCCTACAGCGTTGTTACCACTCACGGCAAATAACCCAGGGTAGCTTTCGCTCGCCAACCCTGGGCTATCAAAGGTACAACGCTTACAGCGTTGCGTAGTTGCAACATTTGCAATGGCGGGTATATTCATTGAAATACTGGTATAACATCCTATTAATCCTCTCATTGAAACAATGTATTCTCAAAAAAAGCTCAACACCTACGGCGTTGAATCTCCTTACGAACGCTTACCCGGGGTAGGCTCGTCCCTCGCCAACCCCGGGCTATCAAAAGTACAACGCTTACAGCGTTGCGTCGTGAGCACATTTATAATGAGGGGAAATTTCATTGGGAATTTACCGCGATACCGATGGCGTTGCGTGCTAACACGATTCCTTTTTGCACATAATTTATATTTCGTGGATATTCTCTATAACCTTTATCATCTTTTCATTTGTTTTTAATAAAAAAATGGTTTGCGGCAAATGGGCGCATAATCTGTGGCATTTTACCCGATGAAATGGGGCAAAACACGGCACGAAATGACGCAAAGTGCAGGGAGGGTGAAGATTAGACGATAACTCATTCATAATGAAACATTTAACCAAGCCATGGACTTCGTTCCGCACATGCTATTTCTTTCGTAAATTGTTAGCCCCAAAACCCGATGCGATTTGAATAGACAAACGCCATATTCTCGCCTAAACAAAAAAATTATACACCCCACTCCACTTTGCAACGCGGTTGCAAAACCTTTGCTTTATCTTTGCAGGCAGAAATCAAAACAAATTAAATATGGCACACGAAGCACATCAACACGAACACGAAGAAGAAGAAATGAACTGGGGATTAATTATTGCCTCGGCGATATTCTTAGTCATTGGCTTGGCACTTGACAAGCTAAACATGGCATGGTTTGTTCATCCTCGCATCATCTTTTGTATCTATGTCGTGGCCTTTGTGCCTGTAGGCCTGCCCGTAATGCGTGAAGCTTGGGAGTCGATTAGGCGAGAACACGACTTCTTTAGTGAGTTTATGCTGATGTCTGTGGCTTCGATTGGGGCATTCTTCTTAGGAGAATATCCCGAAGCCGTAGCCGTTATGTTGCTCTATTGCATAGGCGAAGGGTTGCAAGACAAGGCTGTTGACCATGCACGCGACAACATAAAGAGTCTTCTTTCCTTTCGACCTGACTTTGCACGCTTGGCAGATGGCCGCAAGGAAAAGCCAGAATCAGTAGAAATTGGGGCTGTTATTGAGGTGCAACCGGGCGAGCGTGTGCCCCTCGATGGACGTTTGTTGGAGGCTCCGGCAACGTTTAACACCGCCGCCCTTACAGGCGAATCAGTGCCACGATTGATAGAAACGAACCAGGAAGTCATGGCAGGAATGATTGCAACGGATAGCGTTGTGCGACTCAATGTTGTGCGAAAGGCAGGCGAAAGTGCCATCAGCCGCATACTGAAAATGGTTGAAGAAGCTGCCGAACGCAAGTCGGCTACCGAGACATTCATTCATCGTTTCGCCCATGTTTATACGCCAACAGTGATTGTTTTGGCTGCACTGACAGTTGTTTTGCCTTGGATTGTGTCGCTGTTCACCTCATTTGACTATCAGTTTACAACGTGGATGCAACGCGCTTTGGTCTTCCTTGTCATCAGTTGTCCCTGTGCTTTGGTCATCAGTGTACCCTTAGGATACTTCGCAGGCATTGGCGCTGCGAGCCGACAAGGCATACTTTTCAAGGGAAGTAATAGTCTTGATGCCGTTACAAAGCTTGATATGGCGGTGTTTGATAAGACAGGTACGCTGACAACGGGAGTGTTTCGGGTGGAGAAAACCATAGGGCTTAGCGAAGAAGACCTATCACTTGTGGCCGCCGTTGAAGCCGTAAGTAGTCACCCTATCGCACGGGCCATCGTGTCATCTCTGCAACATCAGCCCCTCGAAACCATTGACAAGTTAGCTATTGAGAATGTTCCGGGCTATGGAATGAAGTATAAATCATGGGTGATGGGCACGTTGAAATTCATGGAAAAAGAGGGAGTGAGCTATGACAAAGCCTTGGAACACACGACCGAAACCATTGTTGCAGTGGCCGAGAACCATGTTTTCAAAGGATATATTCTATTGAGTGACACCCCAAAAGAAGGTGTTTTTGCCCTTCCTAAACGGCTAAAAGCACAAGGAATCAAGGCTATGCAGGTGCTTAGTGGCGACAAACAAGCCCTCATCGACAAGCTCATTGCGCACTTTGAAGATGGCAAAGGTTTTGTGAAAGGCTATGGAGACCTGCTCCCCGAGGGTAAGGTGGCTCACCTTGAAGCCTTGAAACAAGAAGGAAAAAGCGTGGCCTTTGTCGGTGACGGCATTAATGATGCCCCCGTGTTAGCCTTGAGTGACGTTGGTGTTGCTATGGGAAAGATGGGTGCCGACATGGCTATTGAGACGGCAGATATCGTTATTCAAACCGATGATCCGACGAAGGTTGCGACGGCAATCGCCATTGGTAAGCGCACGCATCGCATCGTTTTGCAGAACATTATCTTTGCCATTGGCGTGAAAGTAGCAGTGATGTTGCTCGGCATTCTTGGCATGGCAAACCTTTGGGAGGCTGTGTTTGCCGATAGTGGTGTGGCATTATTGGCCGTGATGAATAGCATGAGAGTGATGAAGAAGTAAGGGGAAGCCTCACCCCCAGCCCCTCTCCGAAGAGAGAGGGGAGTGATATGTTCTACAATTTTGTTCTATTTGGACTCTATTTTCAAGGCATTTTACTCTCCTCTCTCTTCGGAGAGGGGTCGGGGGTGAGGCTTTATTTCCCCCTTATTTCCTTTTCTTGAGACTATGGGAGAGGCTTTATTTCCCCCTATTCTCCCCCATTCTCATGTTCAACTGCACCAAAGCGGGCATAAGAATACATAGAGAGAAGACGATGTAAAGGGCGATAACAATCGGTCGTCCATTGGAAAGCTGGCTTAGACTTGCATCTTCAAAGCCCGGCATGAGATTGGCAACAACATATACAACGGTGTTGTTGACCCAATGAAGAACAAAGCCTGGGATGATACTCCCCGTGCGATAGAACATCCAACCCAATAAGATTCCGAGCAAAGAGGCATTTAAGAACTGGGCAGAATTACCATGAACGAGGCCGAAAATGATTGCCGAAATAAGGATAGCTGCCCAAGGTTTGCCATCGAAAAGACGGAGAAGGTTGCGCAAAATGGCTCCACGGAACACGATTTCTTCAGCAAAGGGTACGATGACGCCTATGGCAACATAACCAAAAGGATTATGCATCATGCGCACAAACATCATTTGCAACTCACCGGGCATATCGACTTTAAACAATTCTCCAAGTCCCATTGAGGGGATGATAATGCCTATCGCTGCGACAACTACCCACAAAAGAGTGGCCCAGGGACGTGAAGCAAGGTAGTCACGAGAGTGTGAAGCCCACCCTTTTTTCAAGAAAACAAATATTGTTATAAGGCTTGAGACGATGGTAGAAGCTATCGTTAACGTAATGTTGCTCATGAAAAGGTTACGCAAATTGGCCAACGGCATCTTATAATATACAAGATATCCACCAGCAAAAGCAAACTGAATAACCACCTGTATCAATATAAACACGACGATATATAAGCCTATCCAAGCAATTTCTTTCCCTATTTTATTCATAAATCTCTGTCTTTATTAAATTGTTCTTCTATCATTGTGCGATCTTGTTGCAGCTGTTCGGCCAACTCAGCAGCACTGTTAAACTTGCGCTCTTTACGGATATGACGAATGAAACTCACCTCAATCAGCTCGCCATAGAGGTCGCCTCGGAAGTTGAAAATATTGACTTCAAGAGACAACGCCGTGCCGTTGAACGTGGGTCGGCGGCCAATGTTCATCATACCATGAAGCAGATGGAGTTGGTTTTTGAGTTTAACATTCACGGCATATACTCCTGTTGCCGGAATCAACTGACCACTTTCAGCCACATCCATGTTAGCCGTTGGGAAGCCCATGAGCCGACCTTGCGCAAAACCATGAACCACTTTGCCTATCAAGGTGTAAGGATAGCCGAGACAAAGTGTGGCCATTTCGACCTCACCTTCTTGCAAAAAACCGCGTATCACCGACGAACTGATGTTCACACCATGCAGCTCAAAGGCGGTGTGATGAATGACTTCAATTCCTAATTCATGGCCATAACGCACATAATCCTCAAAAGTTTCTGTGCGGTTATGCCCGAAACGATTGTCATATCCGATAACAAGCTTCTTGACATTCAAACGATTTCGCAACACTTCTTTCATGAAATCATAGGCCGAAAGTTGTGCCACCGAAGCATCGAATGGCAGAACCACCGCATTGTCTATGCCCGTTTTAGAGAGCAAAAGCAGTTTTCTGTCAAGCGGATTCAGCAGTTGTGGCACATAATCGCTTTGCAAAACCTGACGCGGATGGCGGTCAAACGTAATCACGGTCGATGCCAATCCGCACGCCTTAGCTATGCTATTCACCTGTTGAATGAGGTATTTGTGCCCACGATGTACCCCATCAAAGAAGCCAATCGTAGCCACACAAGGCACCACAGCATTATTTTCTTTCCCTAAATATATTGTGTTCATATACTCAAACTACAGCTTATCTTATGCAAAGATATTGCAAACGAGCACAAAGAAAGAAACTTTCAGTTTGTCGAGTGCAGCTATATCTTATGCAAAGATAGTCTTTTTCCATTGTTGTGCAATCAATATCACCAAATAATCTACCAGAAACAAGCAACTAAAGCAATAGACTTGACCACAAGAAAGCAATCAATTCACATGATGAAAACGATTACTTTACACGATGAAAACTACCAATTTATGTATTCAAGTCACGCACTAAGCAAGCCCAACTGCATGGATTTATATGATAAGGAAAATAAGACAACGAGCCCAACCACATGGATTTATATGATAAGAAAAACAAGATAATTTCCCATTCCCCTTCGTTTTTTTCCGCTTTTATTTGGTTTTTTCCACAAAACCCACTACCTTTGCACGCACAAACTTAGTTTATCGGACTTGTAGCTCAGTTGGTTAGAGCAACAGACTCATAATCTGGAGGTCATAGGTTCAAGCCCTATCTGGTCCACAAAGGGGTTTCAAAAGGACGTCAAACAACACGTCATTTTAGCCTTCAAAACAAGGATAATCGCTGTAAAATCAAGGTTTTACAGCGATTTTTTGTTTTTTATCCATATCCGTTTGACT
>QWBZ01000164.1_pt1 | contig 28476 bp, 16 predicted proteins | sample 1972441 | NCBI WGS metagenome assembly QWBZ01 (sample SAMN09866721, study PRJNA288562) | Human oral metagenome isolate term6_saliva, whole genome shotgun sequencing... | isolation source: mouth | host: Homo sapiens | place: USA: California
TTTATTTGTTTCATTTATTTTAGGACTGAGGAGTTTTGCAGTCAGTGTAGATGATTTAATTGCAGAGTATGAAAAAAATTCGTATACTACAAAAATAAATGAGAAAAATATGAAAAAGTATGATATTAAAGAAAAAGCCTTGAAAAATGGTGATTGGAATGAAGTCAGTGTAAATTCAGATGAGAATTACTCTTTGCATGGTCAGGCTAATGGATTGACGATGGATAATAATGTGAAGTATGGGAATTTTTATTATAAAAATAGTTATAATTTTAGGACTAAGGAACTTACAGAAAATAAAATTGGAATTTCTAAAACTTTGAATGATTATTTTGGATATAGTGATAATAGTTATAATAAAAAGACTAATCAAATTTCTCGTGATATTCAAAAAATTACAAATGAAACTACTAAAAATGGAGAAATTCGTGATTTGATTGATTTGTATAAAAATTATAAAAATAAGCAGAAGGAGATTGAGCAGGAAGCACTTACGGTGGATGATACAAAAAAAGATTATGCGATTCAAACTAAGAAATATGAGGTTGGAACGGCGTCTCAATATGACTATGAGTTGGCAAAAACAGAGTATGAAAATTCACAGTTGAAGTATGATAATCTTGGTAGAGAATTGAAGATTTTGGGAGAGCAGTTTATGATTTACAATGTTAAATTGCCTGAAAAAGAAAAATTGGATGATTTGAAGAGGGAGGAATTGAAAAAAGAAGACTTTTATGAGCTTAGATTATCGGAAGCAGAAGCGATAGAATTAAATACGAAACTTAATGAAGAACAAATTAAAAAAGAGAATATTGATTACAAATATCCAAAATTAACAGGAGATTTGGGTTATTCATTAAAGGATCATTCGGTTGTTGCGGGACTTTCTGTTTCTAAAACTTTTAAAAGATATAACGATACGATTGAAGATTTGAAAAATGAAAAAGAAAAGTTAGAATTACAGTATGAACAGAAGAAAAATGAATTGGTATCAAATGTTGGACAGCAGATGATAACTTATACAACTTATCAGACGAATGAATTAACTGCAGAAAATACGATGAATATTAAGAAAAAAGAATATGAGATTTATGCGAAAAGATATGAATTGGGAGTTGATACTTATTCAAATTATGTAGAAAAAAGAAATAATTATAAAAAGGCTATAATTGATTATGAAACGGCTAAAAATGAATTGGCTGCATTTACGAAAAAAATAAAATATTATAAGTAAAAAGTGGGATACAAAAAATAAAAAAATTAAGAAAGTGGTGATGTTGTGGGAATGAATACACAAATTTCTGGAATAGCCAAGATGATTGTAACGAGGAGAAAAAATTCTAGAGATAAAAATAATTTTTATAAAATTTTGATAATGTTGACTATGCTGATTATGATAGTATCTTGTGGAAAGAAAGATAATGAAGCTGAATATGAAGTTACAGCTGTGCAATCAGGAGATATTTCATTATCAGTATCAAAAACAGGGCAAGTTGTGTCAAACAATGTAATGTCTGTTTATACGACGGCAAGTCAAAGAGTTAGTAAAGTATTTTTTAAAGAAGGGGATAATGTCAAAAAGGGAGATGTTGTTGTAACGTTTTATCCGGTTGATAAGAATGAAACTTTGAGAAGAATACAAATGAAAAATTTAGAGATACAAAAATATGAACGAAATCTAGCTGATGCGCAAAGTGCACTTAGAAGAAAAAAAGAATCTCAAAGTTTAGCAATTCAGCAAAAATCAAGGGATTTGCATAATGCTGAAGAACTGTATAAGGTTGGTGGAGAAACTAGAGTTAATGTGGATGATGCGAGAAAGGCTCTGAGAAATTCTAGATTGGATTTAGATAATGTTGACAGTGAGCAAAGGGCTAATATTGAGGATGCGAGAACATCTCTAAAAACTGCAAAATTAGAGTTAGCAACATTGAAAGAAGATTTGGCATTAATAAAAAATGAGATAACAAGTCCAGTAGATGGTGTTATTACAGAAATGACGGCTGATGAAAACTATAAAGTAAATACAGAGACAACTTTATTTAAGGTATCAGATTCGCAAAATATGAGAGTGGAAGTGAGTTTGTCAGATACAGAAGTAAAAAATGTAGAAGTAGGTCAAAGAGTAGAGATTACATCGGATGTTTTACCTGATGGAGAAAAATTAGAGGGATACGTGTCACAAATTTCTGGAGTAGCTAAAAAAAATTCATCACTTGATGAAAGTGATACGGTTGTGAAAATCAAAATGAATGAAGCCAAAGGATTGAAACCAGGTGTTACGATAAAAGCAACGATTTTCTATAAAGAGAGTAAAAATGTGACAAAATTGCCATATAGTTCTGTTATTAATGAAAATGGTAAATATTATGTTTTTGTTGTAGGGAAAGGTAATAAAGTTTCTAAAAGAGAAGTGAAAGTAGGATTAAATGATGATTCTTATTATGAAATAACTTCTGGAGCATCGTTGGGAGAAAAGGTAATTACTGTTGCGGATGAGACACTTAAAGATGGTCAAAAGATAAAAATTGCTGATCCAAAAAAACATAAAGATGAAAATCCACAAAAAATGAAAAAAGATGATAAACCAAGACAAGGAGGAGGACCTGGAGGACCACCAAGATAGTTTTTAAAATTATTTTGAATTTAGGAAGATTTATATGATAAAAGTAAGTGATATTGTAAAAATATATAAAAATGGGAATATAGAATTAAAGGTTTTAAAAGGATTGAATCTAGAGGTTAAGGAAGGAGAATATGTTGCTTTCATGGGGCCTTCTGGAAGTGGTAAATCAACGCTTATGAATATTTTGGGCTGTCTTGATAGCCTTACATCTGGAACTTATATTTTAGATGGTCAAGATGTTTCAACGATAAAAGGGGATGCACTTGCTGAAGTAAGAAATAAAAAGATAGGTTTTGTGTTTCAAACTTTTAATTTATTACCAAAAATGACAGCAGTTGAAAATGTGGCTCTTCCAGCGCTTTATGCAGGAGTGAAAAAGGCTGAACGTATAAAAAGAGCAACAGAAGCACTAGAAAGTGTGGGGCTTGGGGAAAGAATTCATCATAAGCCAAACGAAATGTCTGGAGGTCAAAGGCAAAGAGTTGCGATTGCAAGGGCGATAATTAATAATCCAAAAATTCTTTTGGCAGATGAGCCAACTGGAAATTTGGATTCAAAATCTGGAGAAGAAGTTTTGGAAATTTTTAAGAAACTTAATGATAGTGGAACAACAATTGTAATGGTTACGCATGAGGAAGATGTGGCAGAACATTGTAAGAGAATTATTAGATTAAAAGATGGCGTTATAGAAGAAGATGAGATTGTCCAGCATAGGAGAGGAGTGTAGTAGAAATGGATTTTATGGAATTATTAAAATTATCAGTATCAAATTTATTTAGCTATAAAGTGCGTTCCTTTTTGACAATGCTAGGAATAATAATTGGGATATCTTCTGTTGTAATGATGTCATCGCTTGGAGCAGGAGTTAAAGAAAATATCACTGGAGATTTGAATAAACTGGGAGTATCAAACTTTGAAATATCAATTGATACTTCACCAGGTCAAACTTATAAATCGCAGGATTTATTGACACAAAAAGATATTGCAGAATTGAAGAATATGGAAGGAGTCGAAGCTGTAACGCCTACATCTAGCACTTTTGCAAGATTATCTACAAACGATGGTTCTGATAAAATGTTTACAGGAACTGGAGTGACAGAAGATTATTTTAAGATGTCAAATTATACGATAGTAAAAGGAAGAAAGTTCTTACCAAATGAATACAGAAAAGATGGAAGATACGTTATAATTGATAATACAACAGCAGACCAAATGTTTCCTGATGAAAATCCAATAGGGAAAAAATTGACATTAAATTTTAGAAAGAATAGTGAAACAGTTACGATTGTAGGAGTATTTAAAAATCCATATTCCAGCATGGGAGGTGGAGATCAGATGCCTTCGATGGGCCTTTTGCCAAACAATTATTTAAATTATCTGGAAGGAAATGAGCAAGATAAATTTACTGCATTACAAGTAAAAGCTACAGATGCCAATGAGATGAGCAGAGTAATGGAAATTGTAAAAGAAAAAATGAAAACTCGTGGAAGTGAAACTGATACTTATAGCGTAAATTCAACGAGTCAAGGATTAGATGAATTTAACAATATTCTTAATATGCTTTCTTCATATTCTTATACAATTTTTGATAGAAGCTGTAATTTTAACATTTTTTGGAGGAATAGTTGGAGTAATTATTGGATATTTACTAGCTTTATTAATAGGAATTTTTATAAAAACAACACCAATATTAAGTCCTGTAATAGTATTTGTATGTATATTCGTTTCAACAATGATAGGTTTAGTATTTGGAGTTTATCCAGCTAAAAAAGCTGCTGCATTGGAACCTATGGAGGCGTTGAGGACTGATTAATACTTAACTGCGGTTTGAATTTTAAATGATTATTAAATAAATTCATTAAAAATAAAAATTGATTATTCTAAAAATAATTGGAATAATCTTTTTTTTAATTTTTGAAGAAAATATGATATAATATATTTGAGTTTTTTTAAAGTAAGTTGACAGTTTTATTTTCTTGCTGTATTAATAAATTCTATTAAAACATAATTTATTTATTTTCTAGCAAGAAATAAAGATTTGTTATTAAAAAAAATAAAAATTGAAAGATAAAAGATGTTGTAATAAAATTTTAAAGATAATTTAAGAATATAAAAGGAGATGATAAAAATGCCAAAAAATAAATATATTGATATGGATATAACAAATTTGCCAACGCCAGCATTTATAGTAGATGAGAGATTGCTTAAAAGAAATCTTGAAATATTAAAAAGTGTAATTGACAGGACAGGATGTAAAATATTGCTTGCACAAAAGGGATTTTCAATGTTTTATTTTTATCCGCTAATTGGGAAATATTTGAATGGAACTACGGCAAGTTCGCTGTTTGAAGCAAGACTTGGGTATGAGGAAATGGAATTGAAAAATACGGAAAGAAAACTGGAAACTCATATTTTTAATCCATCTTACAGGGAAGATGAATTTGATGAAATTATGGAAATTACAAATCATATTGTGTTTAATTCCTTTAATCAATGGAGAAAATTTAAAGATAAAGTAAGAGAATTTGAAGAAAAAAATGGCAAGAAAATTAGTTGCGGGCTTAGATTGAATCCAGAATTTTCTGAAGTTGAAACAGAAATTTATAATCCTGCGGGAAGATTTTCTAGATTTGGAGTGACGCTTGAAAATTTTAGGGAAGATGAGCTTGAAGGATTGGATGGATTTCATTTTCATGCGCTTTGTGAGCAGAATTCAGATGCCTTGGAAAATGTGCTGAAGATTTTTGAAAAAAAATTCGGAAAATATTTGTATGATATGAAATGGCTGAATTTTGGGGGTGGACATCATATTACAAGGGCGGATTATGATGTTGAAAAACTTATAAAATGGATAAATTATATTAAAGAAAAATATGATGTGGAGGTTTATTTGGAGCCTGGTGAAGCAGTTGCGCTAAATACGGGATTCTTGGTTTCAGAAGTTTTGGATATTACAAAAAATGAGATGGATATTTTGTTGATGGATACTTCAGCTTCCTGCCATATGCCAGATGTAATTGAAATGCCGTATCGTCCATTTATTTTTGGTTCAGGAATACCAGGAGAAAAAAAATATACTTATAGATTGGGAGGGCCTACTTGCCTTGCTGGAGATATAATTGGTGACTATTCCTTTGATGAGCCGGTAAAAGTGGGAGATAAGCTGATTTTTACTGATATGGCACATTACAGTATGGTAAAGACAAATACTTTTAATGGGATAAATTTGCCTGCGATTGCGGTTTATACTGAAAAAGGCGGAGTTGAGGTTATTAGAAGATTTACGTATGAGGATTTTAGAAATAGATTGTCGTAATTTTTAAGTTAAATAATTAAAATTAAATATAAAAAATATTAAATATAAGTACAATAGACAAAAGGCATAATAAATGATATAATAAGTAAATTTTGATTAAAATATATAACTTAATTTAGAGGAATAAAAAATAATAATGAAAAAGATGATTATAGATAGAAGAAAAAGTATAATGCTTGTGATGACTTGTATTATTTTTATGATGACTTATTCAAGTTTGATAGGAACGCCTAGTTTTAGCCATAAATTGAGTGTTTTTGTAAATGAGAACAATTTGAGCCATGAAGATATTAGGGATCTGATTGTGAAGATTAATCAGTTTAAGAGCAGGGATAATAGGCGCTTTACACAGGAATTGGAAAAGATTGGGAAAAGGAAGGAAAAGGAAAAAAATAATAATAACTTGTTTTTTTTGTTTAAAGGGAATCAGGATATTATTTATTTTGTAAATAAAAATTATCAGGATGATGGTAAAATTTCTGGAGATTCCCAAGATATTTATGCTTTTTTTAGTAAAAAGAATGAGAATAATTTGAGGATACGTGAATAAAAACTGAATATTTTATAATAAAATGGATTTAATATGTAATTTGAAAAATTTAATATGAGAAAGGAAAAATTATAAAATATGTTAAAAAAATTAGGAGAAAAAATATTTGGTACATCAGATGATAGAGAAATAAAAAAAATGCAGAAATTAGTAAACAAAATTAACGAAATTGAACCGATTTTTGAAAAATTGACAGATGAGCAGCTGCAGCATAAAACAGTAGAATTTAAAGAAAGATTAGCAAAGGAGTCGCTTGATGACATATTGGTGGAAGCATTTGCGACAGTGAGAGAAACTGCTAAAAGACTATTAGGAATGCGTCATTATGATGTTCAGCTTATTGGTGGAATGATTTTGCATAAGGGAAGCATTGCGGAAATGAAGACAGGGGAAGGAAAAACCCTTATGTCAACACTTGCAATTTATTTAAACGCATTGCCAGGAAAAGGAGTTCATGTTGTAACGGTTAATGATTATCTTGCAAAGCGGGATAGAGATATTATGGCTGGACTTTTTGAGTTTTTAGGGCTAACTTCAGGAGTTGTTGTTGGAAATATTACGCCAGAACAAAGAAAAAATGCGTATAATTGTGATATTACTTATGGAACTAACAATGAATTTGGATTTGACTATTTGAGAGATAATATGGTTGGAGAACTCGATGAGAAGGTTCAACGTGGGCATAATTATGTTATTGTCGATGAAATAGATTCGATTTTAATTGATGAAGCGAGAACGCCGCTTATTATTTCAGGAGCTGCTGAAGAAACTACAGAGTGGTATAACACTTTTGCAGAAGTTGCTAAAAAACTTAAAAGAAGTTACAAGACTGAAGAAATTAAAGATAAGAAAAATACAGTTATCCCTGATGAAGACTGGGAAGACTATGAAGTTGATGAAAAGTCGCATACGGTTACGATTACTGATAAAGGGATTAAAAATGTTGAAAGAATATTGAAAATTGAAAATTTGTATTCGCCAGAATATGTTGAACTGACACATTTTTTGACACAGGCATTGAAGGCAAAGGAATTATTTAAACTAGATAGAGATTATATTATTAACGATGATAATGAAGTTATTATAGTTGATGAATTTACTGGACGTCTTATGGAAGGAAGACGTTATTCAGATGGGCTGCATCAGGCTATAGAGGCTAAGGAAAAATTGGAAGTTGCAGGGGAAAATCAGACACTTGCGACAATTACACTGCAAAACTATTTTAGAATGTATGAAAAACTTTCTGGAATGACAGGGACTGCAAAAACAGAAGAAGATGAATTTAAACAAATTTATAAGTTAAAAGTTATTGTGGTGCCTACAAATAGACCTGTAGCCAGAGTTGACCTGCCAGATGTAATCTATATGAATAAAAATGCTAAATATAAAGCGATTGCAAGAAAAATAGAAGAGCTTTATGAAAAGGGACAGCCAGTTCTTGTCGGTACAGCTTCAATACAGCATTCTGAAGAAGTATCAGCACTTCTTAAAAAGGCAAAAATTCCGCATGAAATATTAAATGCAAAACATCATGAAAGAGAAGCGGAAATCATAGCGCAGGCTGGACGTTTTAAAACAGTAACGATTGCGACAAATATGGCAGGACGTGGAACAGATATAAAACTTGGTGGAGATGCAGAGTCTTTTGCTACAAAAGTTGCAGTTAAGGGAACACCAGAATATGAAGATGTTTATAAAACTTATGCGAAGGAATGTGAAGAGGACAAAAAACGGGTTATTGAAGCTGGAGGACTGTTTATTTTAGGAACTGAAAGACATGAAAGCAGACGTATTGATAATCAGTTAAGAGGACGTGCTGGACGTCAAGGAGATCCAGGAACATCTGAATTTTATTTGTCGCTAGATGATGACTTGATGAGATTGTTTGGTGGGGATAAGTTAAAAGCAATGATGAAAATGTTAAAAATTGACGAAGATGAGGAAATTCGTCATAAACAAATCAGTAAATCTGTAGAAAATGCGCAAAAACGTATTGAAAGCAGAAACTTTTCATCAAGAAAAAGCCTTATTGAATATGATGATGTAAACAATACTCAAAGGGAAGTTGTCTATGAGCAAAGGGATGCCATTTTGAAAAATGAAAATCTTAAGGAATTGATTACTGGAATGATTTCAGATACAGTGGACGATATTGTAAATTCAGCTTATGTTGGTGAAGGCAATGGAGAAAAGGATTTTAATTTATTGGCAGACAAACTTCAAGAAACATTTGAATATGAAATTTCAGAAGATTTACAAGATGCAAGCGCTGAAGAAATTTCTGACAAAGTTTATGATGACTTGATAAAAGTTTATGATGAAAAGGAAGAAGCAGTTGGAAGTGAAGTATTTAGAAGAATTGAGAGATATATTATGCTTGAAGTACTAGATTCTAAATGGCGACAACATTTGAAGGATTTGACAGAACTGCGTGAAGGAATAAGATTGCGTTCTTATGGACAAAGAAATCCAATTCACGATTATAAAATCGTAGCTTTTGATGTTTATAATGAAATGATAGATGCAATAAAACGTGAAACAAGTTCATTTATCCTTAAACTAAGAGTTCGTAGCGAAGAAGATACAAATAATTTGACACATGAAGAAGTTTCAAATGTAAAATACGAACATAATGAAAATGAAATGATTGGTGACGATGTTCCAAATGATGCAGTAAACGAACCAAGACGTCCGCTTTCACGAAGGGAAAGAAGAGAACGTGAAAGAAGAAACGTATAAAAATAAAAGTATTTGATTAATAAAAACTACACTTAATACTAAATCTATTTAAAATACAGAGATTATATACGCTAACAAGGGGTTTTGACCCCTTGCAAAAAATTTATGATTAATCTGTTATTTAAATGGAAAATAGTATAGAGTGTAGTTTTTTATTCAATTATTTCTAAAATAGCTTCTGGTTTTTCAACTTTTTCTTTAGTCAGTTCAAAAGCCTCCAAGACCATATTTTGAGATTCGCTTATATTTTTAGCATCATTATAGTAAATTTCAGCAATTTTTTCATTTTTTGCAATCTTTTCTCCTGCTTTCTTAAAAATATTTATTCCCGCTGAATGATCGATCTCATCTCCTTTTTTAGCACGTCCAGCCCCAATAATCATTGCAGCCTTCCCAATTTTTTCTGTTTTTATTCTTTTTATATATCCTGCATTTTCAGAAAAAATTTCCATTTTATATTTGGCTTTTGGAAGCAAATCGTAATTATTTACAAGTTCCTTATTTCCGCCGCTTTCTCCAATAAATTCACCTAATATCCGTAATGCGCTTCCATTTTTTATAACTTTGTCTATTTTTTCATAAGCCTCGCAAAGTTCTGATATTTCACCTTTTTCCTTTAATGCAAGTCCTGCGATTGTATAGACAACTTTTTTCACATCATCAGCACAGTTTCCCTTTAAAAATTCTATTGCCTCAATAATTTCATTCGCATTTCCAACTGCATATCCCAGCGGCTCATCCATATTGCTAAGTACAACCTTAACTTTTCTGCCTGCTCCTTTGCCAATTTCCATCATTCGTTCTGCTAATTTTTTAGCTTGATCCAAATTTTTCATAAAAGCTCCATCTCCAACTTTTACATCAAGAATTATAACATCCGAATGAATTGCCAGTTTTTTGCTCATAATGCTGCTTGCAATTAGCGGAATACTTGGAACAGTTGCCGTAACATCACGTAAAGAGTATAATTTTTTGTCAAGAGGGACAATTTTATTGCTGTAGCCCATAAGACCAATTCCAGTTTTGTTGGCAATTTTTGTGATTTCTTCTTTTGTTGTTGAAAATTTAAAGCCTTGAATTGATTCAAATTTGTCAATTGTTCCGCCAGTATGTCCAAGACCCTTTCCAGATAGTTTTACATTTGCCATTCCAAGTGCTGATAAAATGGGAGAAAGAATAACTGTAACTTTATCGCCAACCCCGCCAGTACTGTGCTTGTCCACAAGAAACCTATTTATTCCGTCAAATTTTATAGTATCTCCAGAATCTCGCATTAACATTGTAAATTTTAACAATTCATTTTTTGTCATATCGTTGAAATAAACAGCCATAAGAAATGCCGCCATCTGATAATCGGGTATATTTCCCGATAAATACCCATTTAATAAAAATTCAATTTCCTTTTCTGAAAGTTCGTTATTATCACGCTTTTTTTGAATTATGTCGACTGCTCTCATAAAATCATCTCCTATTTAATTTTAAATTTTCTAGTAAAGAAAAGGCTGTAAAAGAATGATATTTAATTTTTATATCAATTCTAAAACAGCCGTTGGTAATTTTTTGAATTTAAAGAAATATTATTTAATATAGATGTCAAATAATTATATTTATTGCTTTGAAATTATATTGAAGGTTTTACTACAATTTTTCCATCTTTAATATCTTGTTTAATTTGTTCAAGACGTTTGATGTTTTCTTCACCAATTTTATCCTTTGTAAATTCAAAGTCTGTAGTTCCTACTCCATTTTCCTTGATTCCAAAAGTTTGTACTTTTGCTTGGAATTTTCCTTCAACAGTAGTTTTTATAACATCAAATACTGCATTGTCAACATATTTCATCATAGAAGTTAAGATTGTTCCAGGATATAGGGAATCTTGGTTAGAATCTACACCAATTCCATAAACATTTTTTTCTTTAACTGCTTGGAATACTCCAAGTCCGCTTGCTCCAGCTGCGTGATAAATTACATCTGCACCTTGTTGAATTAATGTTTCTGTTTTTGCTTTAGCTGATGCCTGGTCATTGAAAGAATTGCTTCCTCCGATATAAACAGGTAAAACTTTGATGCTAGGTTTTATATATCTTGCACCTTGTGCATATCCAGCATAAAATCTGTTAATTAATTCAGATTCATTTGCTCCGACAAATCCAATAGTTCCTGTCTTGTCCATCATTCCGGCTAATGCACCTACAAGGAATGATCCTTCATGTTCTTTAAACAAGATAGAAGTAACATTTGGAAGGCCAGTTACAGTTTCGTCAATTATTGCAAATTTTTGATCAGGGAATGCTTTTGCTACTGCAACTAACGAATCTTTCATTGTATAACCAACTGCGATAATCAAGTCAAATTCTCCAGTTTCTGCAAATTGTGTCAAAGCATTCTTTGCTTCTGTCGCTGGATCTTTTGGCTCATATTCTTTAAAAGAAATCCCAAGTTCCTTCTGAGCCTTTTGCAATCCTCTAAAAGTTGCATCATTAAACGATTTGTCACCTTTTCCACCTGTAGAGTAAACTACTGCAACAGATTTTTTAGAATTTGTTGAATCAGTAAAAGTTTTTCCATCTTTTACCTGTTCTCCAGTAGCTGGCTTATTTCCACAAGCTGCGATTAACATTAGTGCAAAAATCACACTAAAAATTGTTACAATTCTTTTCATTTTCTCCTCCTAAAAATTTTATATTTTTTTCTATAATTAATTATACCCTATTTTTTTGAATTTTTAAATGATTTTTTTAAAATTTTTTTTATTCAGTATTTAATTATTTTTTCGTTCCAAAATGTTTTCTCATATATAGTAAACAAGGGATTAATATCCCTTGCTAAACTTAAAATTAATAAATCGCTCTAAATCCAATTCCACCTCGAATATTATTTCCCTTAGTATCATATCCAGCATTTACTGTAACGCCAAATCTAGTATTGTCAACTCCGATATTCAAGTCAAATTTACCATTTCCACGCTTATCTTCCTTTTCCTTTTCAAGATTGTACCAGTCTGCCGTTGTGTATCTTACTCTCGCCTGATTTCTATTTTGCAGTTTTCCAAGCTCATTTTCATAAGCAGCTGTAACTCCTACTGTCAAATTTGTTCTTACTGCAAGTGGCTGAATGTATTTAAACTCTAATCCAGCTTCTGGTTTTACTGAGAAATAGTCGTTTCCTTTTACTTCTAATCTAACTTCTCCATCATTTTCCTTGATGTTGCTAAATCTTCCATATTCCATTTTCAAGGCCCCGTATGGTCTTAAATGTGTTCTTTCGCTCATTCTTATGTCATAGCCAAGCTCATTTTTAAGAGCCGCTCCATAAGTATGGTATGTAGATTTAGCTTCAAATGTATCATCAACTATCCAGAATTTACGTTTCATGTTATTAATTCCTGCAAATACATCTCCTCCAACTGTCCATTGCAGTGCTCCGTTATAATCCTTTTTAGGTGACATTGTCTTAAATATTCCAGCTTTTATCATTGTCTGGTCTTCTGTCGAATGTCCTAGATCCTTGAATCTGAATCTGTTTGTTACAGCTCCTGCATACCATCCGCTAGAATTTCCCATCTTAATCTTTTCATCCTCATGGACATAAGCCACTCCGTAGGCATTGCTCTTATAGTCAATGATTCCAGGTGTGTCAGTATTATATTCATCCCTTAAACCAAATGCTTTTATTTTGTTATTTTGCTTAGTTGGATTTCTCCATTCGTCCTTTAAGTATTTGAACTCGCTGTCAAGAGAATTTCCTGTAGCATTTGTTCTTTGCTGAATATTTGCATATTGGTGTCCTTTCATCTCATCAAATGCCTGAGCCAAAATATGCCCTTCTCCGCCATTTAGGCTGCTTATCTTGTCAAACAGCAGTTTTTCTCTTGTTCCCAGTCCTTCTACTCCATAACGTTGTTCAAGTCCGTCCAAGAAGTTATATGTATTTTTGTCATTCTTTTCTGCATACACTGTATAAGGAACCTTAATCAAGTATAGCTTGTCAAGAAGTTCTGTCACAGGATTCTTGGTAGGCTGTGCCATCCATGTCAAGCTTGACGATATTACATTTAATGTTGTTCCTCCTGTTACAACACCTTTCAAAGCATCATTATAAGGTTTTAAAATGTTATCTCCAACTTCAATTGCTTTTGCAGTGGTATATCTTGTAGCTTCTACCCCAAAAAGCAAATTAATGTCAGTCAGTCCTGTCAAGTAATTCAGTCCTTGAATAGGATTTGTATAATTAACTCCTGAAGTATCCACATACATTCCTATGCTAGAAATTTCTGAAGATGATGGAAAGTTCATGAAATAGTCACTTGCAGAAAGATTTATCGGAGTAACTCCTGATGGTGATTTTATTATTACTTCAGCAGGTTGTGGCACTGCCATATCTGTATCCAGTTTATATATTGGAATTATATTGCCTTGTGCATCCGCTACTGTAGGGACTGCAGCCTTAGGTGGAACTTTTACTATGACTCCTCCCATTTCCTTCATGTCACTTGCTGTAGCCACTTTCATTCTTGGTGTTGAAGTTCCTGTCTGGCTTGTCAAAGTTACAGGATTTATCCCATTTGCATTTTCTTCGGCGTGATCTGCATTATCTGTCCAAATTCCTGCACTTTGGCTATCTGAAGCCGCAATATTTATCACTCCGTAATTCTTGATATAACCTCCGTTAGCTACATAGACTCCTTTTGCTGATGTAAGTCCGCTTGCCGTTGTCTGGATAGTTCCCCAGTTTTCTCCGACTGCACCTCTGTCAATGTACATTCCAACAGTTTTACTTCCCATAAGGTTGATGTTTCCATAGTTAATTGCCTTAGATCCTGAACCTACTGCATACATACCTATCGTGTCAGGTTTGCTTACTTCAATAGTTCCCTGATTTATAATAGTTCCTTGATTAGAAACTTGTCTATATGTTGGTGACAATGGGTTGTCATCATAATATCCTGTTGCCATACCTACACCGTATTCTTTTCTGTTAGTATCTGAATCTCCAACTTTTATTATTCCTCCAGCAAGGTTTGTCGCAGTTCCGCCGGTAGTTGCATACATTCCTACATTTCCGATACCATTTGAAAAGTCAATTACTCCATCGTTATATATATTTCCATTTCCATAAAGGCCGTAATTTCTATCTCCTGCAGATGTCAATGGAGTGTGATTAATCACAGTTCCTTTATTATCATTCTGATAAACATAAACTGCATCTGTTCCCAAAGTTACTGGATTTGCTGTATTAGATGCTATAGTATTTCCTGCTCCAAGATTTACAATTCCAAATGAATTATCTCCAATTGTCATGTTAGATCCTGCATTTGCATTAATGTGTTGATTAGCTCCAACTGCATAAACGCCTACAGCTTGATCTTTTCCTACTGTAATTTTAGAATTTGCATTCAAGTTTACTGTACCGTCTCCTTGAGTATAGATTGCAACTCCATTATCTCCAGCCTTAATACTTCCTGTATTGTTGTTAATATTATATCCATAAATTCCTATTGCATTATCTCCAACAGTAATTTTACCATCATTAGTTATCGTATTTTTAGTTTTCGCATAAATACCGACATTTGCATTTTCCTGTAATGCTGCATTTCCTAATGAAATTTCTCCTGTATTGCTGTTGACAATATTTGCTCCGTCTGATACGATACCAAATTCAAGTGCTGGTGATGTACCTGTAATTTTTTTATTATTTGTTAAAGTGTCGCCATTGGTTGTTGCTGTTGTATAAACTCCAATAAGTCCACCTGTTGTATGCGTAGAATTTGTAAGTTTTACATCTGCATTATTTGTGGCTTTTGAATTATAAACAATTCCCATTCCTGCTTCTGTTGCATTTCCATTATATTTATATTCAAGAGAACCAGTTACATTTGTTCTTCCAGAAGCAAATATACCAACACCTTTATCTTTAGATTCAATAATATAATCTCCGCCTGTTAGATTAATATCTGAATCTTCTGCATAAATACCAGTTCCTTTTACTCCTGTTGTAATATCAGTTCCTCCTGAAGCGGTTGCCGTGATTGTACCACCTTCTTCATTAGTACTGTGGTAAACAGTTTTTGAAGATACTGTCGGTGCTGTTGAAACTAATGCAATTCCTACTCCTTTTGTGCCAACTGTAATTGGAGAAGTGCTTTCAATCGTTACATTTGCTCGTGCTGTTCCAGTATTGTTTTCTGCATAAATTCCAATTGCTTCATCTCCTGCCACACTTAATGTACCTTTATTTATAATTTCTACAGTTTTTGTTGTATATGCAGTTGTATCATCAGTACCATAAGTTTGCTTAGACCGTCCTGTACCAATACCTGCGATTCCTACTCCTTTTCCAGTTACAGTAACTTTACCTTCATTTACGATTTTACTTCCATTAGTTGCATAAAGTCCAGCCCCATTGTCAATTGTTACTGTACCAGTCTTTGTATTTTCAATAGTTCCATAACTTACATTCATTCCAGCAATTCCTGCAGCAGTTGTACCACCTGTTACATTTATTGTTCCTTTGTTGATAAATCCTGAAGTTGAATTAGATGGAGTTATGCTGTCTGCTAGTTGTGTAGCTGTGGCAATATTTCCCATAGACATCCCTTGCCCTTTCAGGTGTGTACTGTCTACATTTCCTGTAACAGAAGTATTGTTGCTTATTGTTACAAGTTCATTTGCCATTTTCAGACCTTTATATTTATCGTTTGCATCGTCCAATGTTACTGTTGGAGCATTTACATCCAGTTTACCATTTTTTAATACAACTGTATAGAATGTTGCAGGACTTGAATATGTTATTTTACCAAATTGGTCTGCACCTTCCAGTTCTTTAGTAAATGTAGGTGATGTAGCCGTAGCTCCTGTATCAGTGCTATTGTACCAAGTACGTGCTGCTCTTGACTTGTCATTGTAAACTCCCATTATTACCTTGTCATCATGAATGTCAAGTGTAACATTTTCCAGCCCTCTGTAATTTCCAGAAGATGCAGAAGCAGAAGCCTTATATTCACTAGGATCATCAGCTAATACAACCCCATCGTACATTTCCAGAACTGTTGAATCCTCCTTGTTTGCCTTTGCTGCATTTTGATTGAAAATTATAGTTCCCGCTGTGCTTGTTTTTGTTACCTTTGCATAAAATGGTGTAGCATTAGTGCTTGAAGCTTTTGTTACAGCTGGATCATTTTTTATTATAATTTTTCCACCATTAAAATTAACTTTTCCACCATTTTTAGCTACTAATCCGGCATCTTTTACAGTCGTTACTTCATTATCCGTATTCTTCAAATTAACTTCCCCATTATCTGAAAATCCGCCAATTCCATGTATAGTAGCTTTTCCATCAACATTAACAACACCGCCATCTTTAGCATAAGCTCCTATATTAGTATATTTTTCAGTAATTTTATCAGATAGTGGATTTGAAATATCATCAATTGCAGTAATATTTCCTGTGAAATTAACAGTACTATTTACATTTCCATCATGATTATTTGCATATCCAATTATTGAACCATATCCTTTTGCTGTTGTTGTTTTATTATTATTTACATTTACGAGTCCACCATTATCTGCATAATATGCAATACCTTTATCACTTACCATCGTCAAGTTCTGATCAACTTTAAGCTCTGAAGGCATGTTTTCTAATGAAGTATGATACCATGTCGCTGTATCTAAATGATTAAGTGAACTTTTCCACAATCCATTTACATACCCAACTACTGTTCCAGTACCTGTATCAGCCTGATCCGTAGCACCTCCATGTATACCATCAGAAAAGTCGTCCTGTCCACTATTGCTTGCATCCCTAAGATGAACAACACTTCCATTATCAACCAGGAACATAAATCCGTTCTTAGCATATTTTCCAAATGTTATTTTAAATTTGTCCATATACAAGTCATTAATTTTGTATGGTGTATGAATATCACAATTAGCAGACACACCTGCATGCGCACCTTCAGCTCGGGCTTCAAATATACAAGATTGTTGTTCACCATACCAAATTCCACTACCACCATGTATATTAACTGGTTTGGTTCCAGTTGTTAAATTCCCAATTACTTTTAGTCCTTCTCTTTGTCCAGATTTTACAAATACTCCGACATTTCCATCTACAGTTGTAGATGTATAACCTGGCTTGGAAGATGAAGATATTTGTCCTTCTGGCGATTGTGCTAATGCTTTGCTGTCAGAATTTAACTGACTTCCAATTTCCATTTTTAAATCAAATATTCCTTGGTATATTCCAGCATTTTTTTCCTTATCCTCATTTGTCGGAATAGTATTGTCTTTTTTTGCTCCAAAAAATATTCCAACATTTTCATCACCATACATATGAATTGGATTAGATGTAATAATTTTAGGTATAAAGTTATCTATGCTGCTTTCAGCTTTATATACAGTATTCCAATTGCTTCCAAAAGTTTTATTTATATATTTAGTTCTGTCTGGATTCCATGACAACACTGAAAATCCTATATTACTAGCCCCATTAAAAATTAAATTTCCAGTATTATTAATAGTTACTGCTGGATTATATGTAGTCAAAGCATATATAGTATTATTTTTAGTATTGGCTGTTATATTAACAGAACCTTCTATCCTTGTAGCATATTGCCTTCCTGGCAGATGCATATCTACTTCTTCTGATCCTACTATATTAAATACGGTATTCTTATCTTTTTTTAAATCAATATTTACATTATTAAAAGTTGTAATACCGCCACGGTAACTTTCTATATTTGCAAAAGCAGCATGTCCATATAGGTTGACAGTTACATCTTGAAAATGTGTATCTCCAACTATATGAAATGCTTCAGAACCGGTATCACTAGAATTCTCGCCACCTGCAACATAATATGTTGAATTAGCAAAAATATTTCCAGGATGTCCTGTCCATCTTCCATCAAAGTTCATAGCTATCAGTTGATGCCTTTTTGATATAATTCCGTGACTTCCTTGAAAACCACCTGTATTTTCATGGATGGGATCGTATGATATTAAAGTTGAATCAGGAACTAGTGAAAAAACAATATCTCCTGAACTAGCTTGTGAAGCATTTTTCCATCCAGTAACATCTGCCAATGGATGTGTTGCATTCACAGTATTTGTTGATGGATCATAATTTACTCCTGTCCAGTAAGTACCTCCATTTATATTAATACTTTCTGCTATTGACTGATCAGCAAGGTCATCAAAGATAGTTCCATAATTATCTGGTCCAGTTGTATTATTTCTAAGTTTATAACCGTACCCACTAGATTGATGAATATAACTATTTTTACCATCGAGGCTTCCACCTGGGAGTCTACCTGATGCTCTCCAATCCCACCAAAAGTTAGTAAATGGATCAGCATCAGGTGTAATCATAGTTACATTTCTGCTTGGATCCTTGACATTGATTTCTGGTATTTCTAGAGGATCTGCCACATTTATATTTAAATTTGGCTTTTGTGGCGGCTCGATTATTGGCAGGTTAAGATTTAAAGGAGTTTTGTGAATATCCTTTGGTCTTACTGCGGCGTATACTGGTATAGTTGAAACAGGCTCTATTACGTTTCTTTTCAAAGTTGTAACTCCATATTTTCCACCAGAATAAGTTCCAAACTTGTCATTTGGATTTCTTATGTATTTTGTATTTCCTGTTTTACCTCCGTAGCCTTTGTATGTGCCGTGCCAGTCGTTATAAAAATTATTGACTCCATATTGCCAGCTTGACCAAGGCGACTTAACTACATGATCTCCTTGTTCCATTAGCTTGATTAGTTCCATATTTGATTTTTTTAGAAGTCTGTCGTTTTCTTTTCGGACTTCCGTGAATTGATTGTGTATATCCTTTATTGATGTGGAAATAACTTGTTTCTGATTTTCAATGCTTTTGCCTGTTTCTGCAGAAAATAAGTTATTTGTAATGTTTACAGCACCTGTAATCAAAAATGTAATTAATGCTGAATTTGTATACTTAAAATCTTTACATTTTTTAGCAAATGAACATAAGTCCTTTTTTGCCTTTCTCAAATTGTTTGTCATTTCTGATCTCCTTTTTCTAAACGTTGACAGCCATTTGTAAAAGTATAAGAATTTTAATAAAAACAATATTTTCTATGATTGACTTTCCTGGTTTCTCCACTCCTTGATAAGTTTTTTTGCTTCTTGTGATTATAAATATTGCTTTTAATTTATTCATTTCTACAATTGCCTGATAAATCTTGATGCTAAAAACTATTTGAAAAATAGAAAAGATGTTTTTTATTCTATCATTCTAACAGGGAAATAGCATCATCTACCTATTTTTAAATCTTAATCTATATCATACAGCTTAAAAAAATCATGTAAACTCGATTCTAATTATATTTTTTAAAATTAAATTAATAAAAACTAATTAGAACTAAGCCAAAAATAACCTCTTTTCTTCTTTAAATTCAGATTTAAAGCATATTTAATATAAATACAATTCAAAAATGTTTTTGCTACATTACATTATATCATAGAAACAAATATTTTCCAAATATTTTATATAAATTTTTAACTTTATTTAATCTTTTGTTAAATTTAAAAGAAATTACAAAATATTAGTTTTTTTAATTAAAATTGTTATTAGCATAACTAGGCTAGTTTATGTGAAATTTCTATTATGCAAAGGAATTAAGGTTTTTGTTAGTAAATAAATAAAATACAATGTAATTTTTGCTTTTCAGATAGAGTTTAGTATAAGATAGATACATATTTTAAAGGGAAGATTTAATTTTTTTTTTAGTTATAATGTTTTGATTAATAAAAATTATGTTACTAAAATTTTTATTTTGTCAGGGAAGGAAAAATAAATTGGAAAAAAATAACAAATTTGATATAATATAAGAAATGAAAAAAATTGGAAAAATGGAGAGAAAATTAAGTTGAAACAGGAAATGGATTTTGATAAAAAGAGAAAAATGAATATTCTGGCGCCGGCGGGGAATTATGAAAAATTAGTTGCGGCGGTGAAGGCTGGAGCTAATGAGGTATTTTTTGGACTGAAGGGATTTGGGGCTAGAAGGAATAATGAGAATTTGGCTATGCAGGAAGTGTTTGATGGGATTGACTATGCTCATTCACGTGGGGTTAAGACGCTTATGACTTTGAATACGATTTTGAAGGACAGCGAAATTAACAGTATGTATAATAATGTTAAAAGAGTTTATGAACACGGAATTGATGCTGTTATTGTACAGGATCTGGGATTTGTAAAGTTTCTAAAGGAAAATTTTCCAAATTTGAAGATTCATGGAAGTACGCAAATGACTGTGGCAAATCACGTGGAAGCCAATAAATTAAAGGAACTGGGCCTAACTCGTGTCTGTCTTGCGAGAGAGCTTTCCTTTGAAGAAATAAAAAAAATTCGTGAAAAAACAGATATAGAACTGGAAATCTTTGTATCAGGTTCACTTTGCATTTCCTATTCTGGAAATTGCTATATAAGCAGCTTTATTGGGGGAAGAAGTGGAAATCGTGGACTTTGTGCATATTCCTGCCGTAAAAAGTTTACAGATGAAAATGGAAAAAGTGCATATTTTTTAAGTCCAAATGACCAGCTTCTGCAGGAAAAGGAAATTAATTTGCTAAAAAGCATTGGAATTGATGCGATAAAAGTTGAAGGGCGGAAAAAATCGAGCGAATATATTTATGAAACCGTAAGTTATTACGATAATATTTTAAAAGGGACTCCACGGCCGACAGAAAGCTACAAGCTCTTTAACCGTGGGTATTCAAAGGGATATTTTTATTTGGATGACAAACTTATGAACTTTAAATATTCTTCAAATTTTGGATATTTTCTAGGAGCGAGAATTGGAGAGTCAAATAACTTTAAAATTGATGATGAATTAATTTTAGGAGATGGAGTTCAATTTGTAGATGAAAACTTTGAACAAATTGGCGGAGAATATGTAAATAAAATTCGGATTATTGAAGCTTATGAAAATGGAAATAGCGAGAATAGGGAGTTTGGAAAAAAAGATTCTGAAAAGAAAAATAAAAAACAGAATCCAAAAAGTAAAGGCAAGGAAAACGATGATAAAAAAGCTGAAGAAAAAACTTCAAAAGCTGATAAATACGATATTATTTCCATTGGAAAATTGCCAAAAGGGACAAAGTACATTTATAAAAATTATTCTAAAGAGATTAACGACAGAATTATTCATAATATAAAGGTTTCCAAAAGACATGCGGCTGTTAATGCAAAATTGCTGGCAAAAAAAGGGCAGGAAATTGAACTTACACTGGAAATTGAAAACTTGAAAAATGAGATAATTTCTGTTACGAAAAAAGGGAATATTATCGAGCAGGATGCCAGAAAATTAATTACGAAGGAGCAAATTGCCGAAAAAATTGGAGAGTTAGGGGATACAACTTTTGAGCTTGGAAAAATTCAGATTGACTATGATGGAACTTCGTTTATTCCCTTTAGTGAATTAAAAAATTTGAAAAGGGAATGTGTTTCAGAACTTTTGGAAAAATTGCTGGAATCATATAAAAGAACAGCTGCTGAGCGAAAAAAATATGATTTTGAATTAAATAAAAATTCTGAAGGCAAGGAAAATGAAAATACAGAAAATAAGAAAAGACCAGTTATTTCAGCACTTGTTGCAAATGATGAGCAGGAAAAAGCCTGTCGTGAAATGGGAATAACAAAAATTTACCGAAAACAGTTTGATGTTGCCAAAGAAAAGAACTTGTCCAAAACAGATAAAATAAAAATTGGAACAAATTTAGTTTCTAACCTTTATCAGGCAATCATGGGAGAAAAAACTGGAGCAAGAGAGCAGTCCTTAGACTGGAACTTAAACGTTTTCAATAATCATACAATTGAAATGTTTTCTAACTTTAAAAATTTAGAAACCGTATTTTTATCGCCAGAATTAAGCTATCGCCAGTTAAAAAATATAAAATCCGATAAATTGAAAAAGGGTCTTGTGATTTACGGTTATCTAAAGGGAATGTATATTGAGCATAAAATTTTTGATGAGAATTACAAAGAATTGGAAGGAGAATTTTATGATAAGTATAAAATTGTGAAAAATGAACTGGATAATATTGAGCTTTATTTGGATAAGCCGATGAATTTGATTCCAAGGCTAGATGAGATTTATGAACTGGATTTGGATGAATTGAGGCTAGATTTTACGTTTGAAAATGCTGATGAAGTAAGAAAAATTATAAAAAGCGTTGATACGAAAAGTGGAAAATATACTCCTTATGCTTTTGAGCAGGGAGTTTTATAAATTTTTAAAATTAAAGGAGGAACCTTGGAAATTGAGAAAAGACAGAAATATCTGGAAAAGTTATATTTACTTTTAGGTGCATCGATTTTTGTGCATTATGCTCTAGTTATTTTATTTAGTATTTTAATATTAGTAAATATTTTTACAACTGGCGAATATAAAAAGATATTTAAAGATAAATCGCTTATTACTGTGGGAATTGTTCTTGGATTTTCCCTTATAACATCTGCCTTTTACAAAAATATTCTGGGATTAATGGCAATTCCAATATTTTTGTGCATTATAGTCGGGCGCTATTATACATTGATTGTAGATGTGGAATTTAAAAAAAATAATCTGGAATGGATGGCAAAATTTTCTGGAATATCGCTTTTCATTGGAATTGGTGAATTTCTGTTCACGCATAACAGAGTAGGATATTTTGCATATTTTAATCCAAATTATCTTGGAAGCATTATGATGATGTCGGCAATTATAAATTTATATTTTACTTTTGAAAAAAGGTCAAAAATTAATTTTGCCGTATTTATTATGAATATTTTAACAATCCTGATAACAGGCTCAAGGTCATCGCTAATTGCAGTAATTCTTGGAGTATTTGTACTTTTTTTCTATTTTTTGAAAAGAAGATATTTTGCAGGATTAATTTTAATGCTATTGTCATATATTTTAGGAGTAATTTCAGGAGTTTTTCCATTTTTGCGAGAAAGCACGCTAATAGAATATTTTTGGCTAAGAGTAGAAATTATTGATATGGCAATTAGAATTTTCAAAAGAACGAATCTTTTATACGGACACGGGAACTTTTTTTACTATAAATTTACGAATTACGTGTATCCACATTCGCATAATGCATTGGTAGAATTGCTTTTAAGCTACGGATTAATTGGAACGATAGCTTTGCTTACTGTATTTTTACGATATTTATACGATATTTTAAGAAACGACAGAAATAATGTCTTAAAAATTGCTTTAATTGCTGGGATTGTAGTTCATAATTTTACTGATTTTGCGATTTTTTGGATACAGACTGTGCTTTTATTCATTATGGCTCTGGCTTATAAGGAAAAAAATGAAAAAATACGTGGCTATAGACAAATACGAAATAAATAAAAAATCAAAAACAAGAAAGGAACAAAAAAATGAGAGATAACATATATGTGGGACTTGTCCACTATCCTGTATACAATAAAAATAACGCAGTTGTAGCGACTTCCGTTACAAACTTTGATATACACGACATTTCCAGAACATGCAGAACTTATGATATAAAAAAATATTTCATAATTACTCCAGTTGATGCCCAGAAGGAGCTGACAGGCAGAATAATCGGCTACTGGACTGAAGGAAACGGAATAGAATTTAACAAAAATCGAAATGAAGCCTTTGAAAATACAGAACTTGAAGATTCTGTCCAAAGTGCAGTAGAAACAATTGAGAAAATCGAAGGAAAAAAGCCAAAAATCATTACAACTTCAGCAAAAATTTTCCCAAATACTGTAGGATATGCTGATTTAGGCAGGGAAATAGTCGAAGATGATACTCCATACTTAATTTTATTTGGAACTGGATGGGGACTTACAAGTGAAATTATGGATTTGTCCTACAAAATTTTAGAGCCAATCCGTGGAAAAACCCAATATAATCATTTGTGTGTCAGAAGTGCCGTCTCAATAGTTTTAGATAGGCTGCTAGGTGAAAATTAAATTAATAAAAATATATAGAAAATCTGGAAGGAGAGAATGAACAGAAATATGGAAGCAAAAAATAAAGGATTAGTAGGAATTGTAGTAGTCAGCCACAGTAATACACTTGCAGAAGAAGTTATTAACTTTGTAAAAGTGTTCAAGCAAGAGGATTTTGCCTTGGAAAATGGAGGAAATGCGAAAAGGGAAGTTTATGGAACAAATGTTGAAAATGTAAAGCAGGCTATAATCCGTGCTGACAAGGGAGCAGGAGTGCTTGTCTTTGTCGATATGGGAAGTTCTGTATTTAATGCAGTTAAGGCAATAAAGGAATTGGAAGGGCAAGTTGAAGCTAAAATTGCAGATGCTCCGTTTTTGGAAGGGGTAATTTCAGCAGTTGCAGGTAATTTTGAAGGAATTGACCTGGATGATCTGAAAATAATTGCTGAAGATAGTAGAAAATTTACAAAATTAAAAAAGGAAATCTAATTAAAATAAAAAAATTAAGAAAGTGAGAAAAAATAGTAAATAATGGAAAACTTAGTAAATATAGGAACAATTGTTGGAACACACCATTTACGGGGAAGTGTCAAAATTAACTCAATTTTTGAAAACATCGAACTTATCCAAAATGAGCGTGTTCTTCTTGAAAAAGATGATAAAAAAAGATTGCTTACTGTAAAAAATGTAAAAAGACTAAATGAAAAAAAAGCAATTTTAGATTTTGAAGAAATTGGCGATGTCGACAGTGCAAAGGAACTAAATGGCTATAAAGTTAAAATTAGACGTGATTTATTGCCGGAAAAAAGTGAAAATGACTTTTATGTAAAGGATTTATTTGGACTAGAAGTATTTTCTGAAAACAATAAAATCGGTGAAATTATTGATGTAATGGAAACCGCTGCTCATAACATTTTAATTATCGAAGATATTGATACTAAAAAAGAAATCATGATCCCGCTAATTGATGAATTTGTAACAAAAATTGACTTTCCAAATGGGAAAATTGAAGTAACTCTAATTGATGGAATGCGAGAATAATAAAATCTAATATAATTTTATTAGATGTGTCATTAAATTCTATTTTTTAAAATTATTATAAAAGGAGTAAAATCAATGAAATTTAGCGTACTCACATTATTTCCAGAATTATTTGAGCAATATTTATCACAAACAATCCTAAAAAGAGCAAGTGATAAGGACATCATCAATTTTAATATCGTAAACATTAGAGATTATGCCAGAAATAAGCATAGCCAGATGGATGACATCCCTTTTGGTGGCGGTGCAGGAATGGTTCTAAAGCCAGAAGCCTACTGGAACTTCTTTTACGAAAACTACGAATTTTACAGCAATGAAAATAATGAAAATTCAGAAAAGCCTTACGTAATTTTCTTATCTCCGCAAGGGAAACAGCTGACCCATAAAAAAGTTACAGAACTTTCAGAAAAAGAGGAAATTGTCCTTATTTCAGGGCGTTACGAAGGATTAGACCAAAGAGTAATTGATAAATTTGTAGATGAAGAAATTTCCATTGGCGATTATGTGCTGAGCAGCGGAGATTTGCCATCTCTTGTAATCATGGATTCTGTAATCCGTATAAAAGAAGGCGTAATAAAAAAGGAATCTTTTGAAACTGACTCATTTTATAACGGGCTTTTGGGATTTCCGCAGTATACAAGACCTGTGGAAATTGACGGCTATACTGTTCCAGAAGTCTTGCGAAGCGGGAATCATGCTAAGATTGATGAATATCGGTTAACAAAGTCTATTGAAAAAACTATTCAAAATCGGAAGGATCTATTTGAGAAAAAGTTGTCTGAAGATAAAGAATTTTTGAAATTTTATGAAAAATATAAATTTAAATTAAAATAAAAGGATTTAATTAAAAATTTGATTAAATTTATTTGCCTCTATATTTTTTTACTCTGTTTTCGTTTAAATAAAATTTGAAAAAACTTTATTTTATATGGTATAATTAAAGTAATAACAAAATATTTAGGCGATTGTAAAAATAAAAGCGGTAAAGATTGAATAACAGCGGTATCTATAATTGCAAGGAGTAAATACCCTTGTCAGGGAGCGAAGAAAATTAGGCATAAAAAAATATAGTGTTTACCGAGTTTTTAGATTTTTACAAATGGCTAATGAAATATTAATTAGGAGGAAAGTTTATGTATTTAATTGATTTTTTTAGAAAGTTATTTAAATCCAAAAATATCGGAATCATTATATGGCTATTCTTTAATTCCTTAATGTTTATTATTCCTTTTATGTCAATGTATCCTGATTATCCGATATTAGGTTTGTTTTGTGGAATAGTTGCATATGCTGGTATGCTAGCTATTGCTTTATCTTCATTAGGAGAATGGTTTTTTAGACTGATAAATGGATGTAAGAAAATAATTGATCCGAGGATTTTTAATCGTTTAGTTCCATTATTTAACGAAGTTTATGCCAGAGCTAAAATGAAAGATCCAATCTTATCTCCCAATGTTAAATTATATATGATAAATGATCCTTATCCCAATGCTTTTGCATTAGGAAGAAATACAGTCTGTGTAACAAGAGGTCTACTACACTTGGATGATGAAGAGATCAAGGGAATTTTTGCTCATGAATTTTCACATCTGTCAAATAAAGATACTGATTTTCTTTTATTTATCTATATTGGGAATTTAGTTATGACATTTGGATTTATGATTGCCAGAGCAATAATTTGTATAATTGGCTTTTTTTTAGGGGTGGCAGCTAGTGATGATGATGACTATGATGTTGTTAAAGGTCTTAGAGGCTTAATTTTTGCACGTTTAGCAGATCTTCTATATGTAATAGCTGTTGGATTGTATACGAAATTAGGACTTATTCTAGTGCGACATTCTATGAGAAAGCAAGAATACGAAGCAGATAAATTTGCATATGACTTGGGTTATGGTGAACAGTTAAGGGATGCATTGACGCAATTACAAGATACAGATGAAACTCCTAAAAAATTTGCAGCAAATCTGATGTCAACTCATCCAGATATGTTTTCAAGAATTGATAAGCTGAATATGTATCTTTTTCAAAATGATCGTACTGAGAATTATAATTCTTATGAAAATGAACAAGCAAATGGTACTGAAACTTATAACTTTTATGAAAATACGCAAACAAATAGTGCTGAAAACTATAATTTTTATGAAAATACTCAAACAAGAGATACTTCAAATGAGAATTCAAAAAATCCATACAAAATATTACTACCTTTTCTTTACATATTAATCGCATGCTTAGCAGGTTACATATTTTCTAAAATGAATAATAATAATACAGTGGCTATTAAACATACAATTCCTAATAGTTCTCGAGAACAAGTTGCAGAACAGAATAATACAGAAAAAAATAATAATGGAATACAGCTGGAAGATAATAATCAAACCAATGCAAATTCACAAGATATTTCTGATATTAATTTAGCTAATAAAGATTTTTCAGGATTTAGTGAACAGCCTTCACAAAATATGACAGATTTAGAGAATATTAATTATTTAGCATCAAATTTACCATCAGCAGATTTTTTGAGAGCAAATTTTAGCCCTGAAGAATTAGCTTTATTAAGAAATACGATATATGCCAAATATAATCGCAGATTTCAGACTCCTAAATATTCTAGTTATTTTAGCAGAAAAACATGGTATCGGGGAGAATACAATGAAGTAAGTGAAAGAAATTTCTCGCAAAATGAGTTTGATTTATTGAATAATATTCTAATGGCAGAAGGAAAATCAACACTTAGCAGATAAGTTTTTATATCTGAAATTGTAAAAATTTCAAAAGTTACAGATTTATCTGAAACAGAAAAAGATAAAATATTGGCTGAAAAAAATAAAGCAATTAATCTTGATATATACTCGAACCCATTTAAAATAGAACTTCTAAAAATTATATAAATCTAGGGTTTGAGTAAAATAGTCATAATTTTTGAGTTCAGTTTTAAAGCAGTTTTACCAAAAATTAGTATATATAGAATGTTAAAAAATTTAAAGTTGAAAAAAAAAGACACCTGGGTGTGCCTTTTTTTATTTATTATTCAAATGAAATTACTAGTTTTTTACCAAATGCAGCAGCCAATTTTTTTAATGTTTTTAGTGAAGGATTGGCATTTCCGTTTTCTATTTTGCTTATATCTTCTTGTGTTATCCCAGTCAAATCTGATAATTTTTTTATAATTTGAAATTCTGCTTCAAGATATTCATATTCTTTTCTAAACCCTTCATCTTTTAATAATTTTTCTTCAAAAGACCAACTACATCCCTAACT
>QWBZ01000128.1_pt1 | contig 28352 bp, 43 predicted proteins | sample 1972441 | NCBI WGS metagenome assembly QWBZ01 (sample SAMN09866721, study PRJNA288562) | Human oral metagenome isolate term6_saliva, whole genome shotgun sequencing... | isolation source: mouth | host: Homo sapiens | place: USA: California
CCATAGCGATGCCAGCAGGAGTTGCAGCTGCTTTGAACTTAGCGAACGCCTCGGTAGTGCCGATGAGGTCTGTACCGTACTTATCCGTAAGCTCTGCGAGGAACTTCAAGCTACGGGCATACTCTCGGGTGTCCGTGCTGATATTGCGAAGCACGACACGCGCACGGCCTGCCTCTCGAGCCGTATTGACAAGAGAGGAGATAAAGCTACTAATAGAGGTCACGCCTGCGCCCAACGCACCAGCCATTGCAAGGGCTTGGAACTGGATGCCACGGAGCGAAGCCTTGGCGCTCTCGGCTTGCTGCTTGAACTTATCCGCAAGCAGCTCTAATCGTACGGAAAATGAAAGATTATTAGCCATAGGCTGGTAGGCTGAATGTGTGTATTACTTATCTGCGACTACGATTTTCGCATCCTTGAGCTGGTCAAAGATTGCTTGACCTACATCCTCGCTCTCAGTCTCCCACGGGAACGGCAGGAGCTTCTCGGGAGAGCATACGGAGTCTTGTGCGAGGTGCGGGAGCATAGACATCCAAGTGAATAGACGCTTGTACTCGAGGCTCTCCTGCTTGCGCTTCTGTATGGCGTTCAGAATGGCAGGTATCTCCCACAACTCCATTCTGTCCATAACATACCCTGCGTCAATACCTCCGTCCACGATTATCATATTGGCGATAGTCGTGAAGTCTGGTCCGTCATCTTCGCCATCACTGGACCCGCCACCTCCTGCGTCATCAGATATTGATGCCGTGATAGGAGTAAGCTCCTCAAGAGTGCGCTCCAGTCGCCCATATAGATGCGACGATACCTCTACACTATCCAAGACAGACACCCACGCATCGAAAGGCATCTTACTTCCGCCCTCCTCGCACCTCTGCAAGCAGTAGATGAGAAGGGGTATCTGCTCACCGTCTTGGATATTCAGTGTAGAGAAACTCCGCGCGGAGAGCTTCTCGAAAAGAAGTACCGCGCGGAGTGTCAGTGGAAATGGCACGCTGTCCATTAGAGCGTAATCCCTGCGGCGGTAATCGCTTCGGCGCTTCCGATTTCCTTATCCGCCTTGTCCTTGAGAGGACCAGAGCCGTTCAGCGTGCAGGTGAAGGTTTCGTACTCCCCGCCAGTACTATTCTTGCTAAGGTCGGAGATAGTGACCATACCCTTACGAAGAACTGCACCCTTGGTTACAGTGCGAAGTCCTGCCGCATCCTCTGCGATAGTCACCTCGCAAATCTCGAATGTGACAGCCTTACCCGATGCGGCAAGGTTTTCAAGAGCGTTGTAGGACAGATGCCCAGCGGAGTTCGATACGTACGCTTCGATAGAGGCGGACCATTCATTTCGGCCTCCGAGCTTATCAGGGCTCTTGCCCGACATCTTACTGGAGATTTCGATAGTCTGTGGTGCGAACTTGAAATCATCCTTCTTCACGTAGGGAACGAACAGACCAGCAATGAACATGCTGGTCGACTCGCCTCTGACGAGGTCCACGTTCTTATTGTATTTGGGGTTGGGAGGTGTTTGAGTTGCCATAAGAACTGCTATTTAGTTATTGGTTTTGGTTATGATATTTCGAACGTAAGTGACTGGAAGAACTTACCATCAGAGTATCCTTCCTCGGACTCGTCGAGAGTGGCACGTGTTTCGCTCCATCCCATCGTCTTACCGACCTCATCATTGCGCCCTCCATCGAGTACAGCATCCACCAGCTTCACAAGCTCAATAGAGCCATCGTAATCATCGGAGAAGCAGAGAACGGTTACATAAGCATCGCTGTGCGTGTCGCCTGACTTGTCGCGGTCACGACCGTAGGCGCTGCGATATACGATTATGTAGTCGCCAGCGGTTTCTTCGGGAGCTATCACTGGGAAGATTTTATCTCCTACAAGCTCCTGCAACTCCTCACACGCAAGGAGTTTGCTACGCACCCACTGGGCGGTGTGCCATTTTCTGTTGTTGTCGAGATAGATACTCATACGTTGGTTAAGACTTTCGTGACCCCTGCAAGGAGTATTCGCTGTGCGCGTGGCGTGCTTCTCTGCTTCGCGTGCGTCCAAAAGAGGGTGGGCAGCACCCTGCCTCTGAACTTCCCGCTCCGTGTGTATCTGTCAGCCGTTCCCTTGTCAATGAGGTGGGCGTGGTTAGCAGCTTGAGACTCCTGCCCCATCGCCGTCGCTCCATTGACATAGAGGAAACCTACCGACACAGACACCCGTCCACCTCTTCCTCTGCGTGGCATACGCCTACGAAGCCCTCGGATGAGGTTGCCTCTTGGTACATGCCCATTCCTATTCGGCTGCTTGTACAGAGGGGGCAGGGTCGTGCGAACATCCTGCTGGTACACCTCCGCAGCACGGAAGAATGGTTCACGCAGACTCTCGGGGCTCGGGGCTTCTTTGAGACGGCCAATAAAGGCTTCGACCTCGGGAAATCCGTTGAGAGAAACTACATCGGGCATACTCTATTCATCTACAAAGCGAGCTGTAACCTGCACCGTTCTGTCAAGCATAGGCTGGAGCAGTACGATGCGATAGAGTGCGCCATTGAAGCGAAGCCACCCAGCGGCAGATAGACGATTATCAGCACGAACAACGAACACCACAGCCGAGGTATCGACAACCTCACGTGCCTGCAAGCCGTCTTTATCGTAGGTCGGGCGAAGCGTTCGGAGGTAGGCACGAGAGCGAAAACTCTCTACCAGCTCCTCCTTTACAGCGCCCGACGCACTCTGCGTCTTTACAGCTTTGAGGAACACCAGTCGGTGTGTGAATGCTCCTGCGTTCATCGCTCTAATCGGTATCTACCTATGAGTGAGCCAAGCGAAAAAGCAAGCTCCGTCACTCGCCCGACACGATACCCCTCTCGATCAGCGTAGAAGCGTGCGACTATCATTCGGAGAGCGTGCCGAAGCGCAGGCGGCAAGTCGCCTGAATCCTGCTCCACCTCGACCAGCGGTCTGCGGAGAAGCCCAGAGAGATAGTCCTCGGCAGTGTCAATTAGCTCGATAATGAAGTCGTCATCCTCATCGTGGTCTACGTTCAGATGCTTCTTTGCTTCCTCGAGAGAGATATATGTGGGCATAGCTTACTTACGCTTCAAGCAGGCGAACGCTTCTGCACGGAGAACCGTGAGAGAGTAGTCACCATTGAGGGTGAAGTCGATGCGGTCTGTGATGCCGTTGTACTGGGCATAGAGGCGATCGCCACTACCGTGGTGGGCAAGGACAGCGTAGGACAGCACACCGAAGAGAATAGCGTCCTCGGGCATGAACGTAGTAGACACTACGGGATAGCCGTTCATGTGACCATTCTCAAGAATCATCTGGGGATTACCCTTTTCTACTGGCGTAGACTTGAGCAGGCAGTAGGTCTTGGGGTGCACGAAGTAAGCGGCACTGCCGTCTACCTTGACATTCTTGCCGAGAACCTCGGCCTCGAGAGCGACAACCTCCTTGATGGTTGGAGCTACCGTGTTACTCCACGTGCCTGCGATAGGCGCAGCGTAGGGCGCAGCGAGGATCGTCCCGATACCATTGTTAGGGCCAGCGGGAGCAGTCTTAGCGAACAGAGCCGTGTTGATAGCCGTACCGACGGCCTGCCCAAGTCGCTCGAGCGTGATAGCTCGGAGGTTGAGGTTGGTTGCGGTGATGGCCTGCGAAGTTACGGGCACATACACACCGACACGCTCGGGCTTAGCGGCAATCTTGTCGAGGTTGAGGTTCTGGTCGGTAAGAGCGACATTTTCCCCTGCGATGGTTGCCGTAACGCCTGCAAGCACTGGCCATACTGGCTGACCAAATACACCCGACTGCATTTTGAGACCCACCTTGGTGTGGATAAGCTCTGCCTCGAGTGGCTGTACGACATCTTGGATAACCGTAGGCTGTGCATTCGCCACGTTCGTGGTCATCGTGGCGGCACGCTCCTCGATAGTTACAGCCTGATGCGAGTTCACCGCACGTGTAGCTGCCTCGAGGAAGCGCTTAGCGGCTTCCACCTGCTCGCCAGCGGTGTCGGGCTCGAGGGCCTTGGCAGCAGCAGCATTGATGCTTCGCTCCTGCAGGTCTTCGCTAACTCGGACAAGCTCGCGCTCTTCATCTTCGGTCAGCGCACCTGCGTGACGCTTACCCTGCAGCTCCTTGAATCGCACGTGCAATTCGTGCAGCTGTTCTTGTTCCTTTGTCATAGTTAATTGGTTAAATGGTTAAAGGTTGGACTTAGTTATGTCAGCCCAGCGAAGAGCGCGCTCTGCCAATGGCGTACGAGCAACTGGCTCGGGAGCTTCCTCGGGGGTCGTTTCTTCTTGTACTGGTGCGGTAGCTGGCTCTTCGGTGGGCTCGGGTAGTCCTCGCTCCTCGTTGAGAGCTCTCATGGAGCGCTCCGCTGATGCTGTTGTTGCGGGGTATGCAGGCGTGCTCACCACAGACACATCCCCCAGGTAGGAGATATGATCGATATGGCGAAGCCACGTACCGTCGCTGAGTTCCTCCCATCGGGTATCACCCTTTACTACACCGAAGAGGAAGGATGAACCTCTCAGATCACCTCTGCGGAGAAGCTCCAGCGTGTCGTTACCTAACTGCGTATTTGGAGCTTCAAATCGATACTCCAGACCACGATCTGTGATGGTGAGTTGCAGACTTCCGACTCCCTTGGTGCTTCGTGCGAGCAGGTTTGACCTGTTATGCTCATAAAGAGCAAGAACATCTGAGGAACTCAGCAGCTCTTCCGTCACAGCACCCTTATGGATGATCTCACGGAAAGCTCTCTCATCCCAAAAGTCGTATAAGACCTCACTCTCTTCCTCGTACACGATGGCAAGGCCCTCGATAGCTCTACCTTCATCACTTTGGAGTGACGGGACAGCGAGAGGACTTGAGCTGCTTCTGATCTCGTGTATTTTATTTTCAGTCATATCCGTATAGGCTTTATATAACGTAGTTATAAGGCGTATTTTGACACCACTTTGCGCTGTTACTCTTCGCTTTTGGTAGGTTCTCCATCTGGGTGCAACTCCTCGATACTCGGGCGAGAGGAGATAGGAGCTACGTTGCAAGTGATAAATAGCTGGTCACCACCCTCGATAGGCTCTCTATTCTCGAAGATGCGCCCCTCATTGGGAGTCATTACTCCAGCTTCCACGCTACTCTTCACGTACTCCGCACGGGTGCGCAGGTCTGTCGCAAAGAGGCGAGATAGGTCAAAGCGGATGCGCTCAGACGCTCGTCTACCTCTTGGCAGGAGCTTCACTGAGAACTCTTGTTCAATCTGCAGGATGAGTGGCTGGAGCGTCTGGTTGAGGAAGTTAATCTGCGAGTTCTCCGCTTCCTTGTAGTTGGTACTTTGGTCTGCGAACACCATATACGGATGCACACCGAAGAAGCGACATATATCCAGCACGGAGTACTTGCGCACCTCGAGTAGCTCCGCATCGGAGTTGCTCATCGAGGACTCTATGAACTGCATAGACCCAGACAAGCGGATGATTCTACGCCCCTGCGCAATCTCGCTGTTCACTCGGTCTGCCACTCGGTCTGCCACATCGGTATCAAGCGCACCAAGCCCCTGCAGTTCATTCCCGCCCACGAGGAAACCGCTCTTTTGGTTGCCCGAGAGCAGTCCGTTATTCGTCTGCTTGTCTGCATTGGCGCTAAGCGAGAGCGATAGAGAAGCGTACTTGATAGTGGACACCCCAGTGTAGCCACCATCGAGGCTGTTATTCTTTAGGTGGATGATCTCGTCAGCGGTGAACACGCCATTGATATTCCATACGTAGTCCGACACGCTGTACGTATTGCTATTCTTGTCGTAGGATACCGAGCCGTCTCCAAGAAGAATTATATCCAGCAACTCACCTCGAGAGGAGAAGCGAGGGTATATATAGGCGTTCCCAGAGAGGAGCAGTCGAGCAACGATATTCTTGAGCAGCACAAAGAAGTTCTGCCTGCTATTCGCCTGCCCCGCAAATAGTGTGTTGAGCTGAGTGTCCCCTGCATACTTGAAGATGCTCCCCGAGCGCTTTAGGTGCTGTAGCTCGAGCGATGCAATAGTCCCAGAGAGAATATCCACACATCGGTACACGCTGGCAATAGCCATTGCGCTATCAGGCGTAGATACCGAGGGGGCATTGAATTGATTTACGAACTCCTGCACGCTACCACCCGATGCGCACTTATCGCCACCAGCGTAGTACGACCGCTTGAAGAGGCGAGTGAAGAAATGAGAAATGGTCATTTTATACGATAGTTTTGAAGTGGTTGAACAGCCAGAAGCCCATCAAGCAGGTGATAGCTCCGTCAATCTTGTCCGAAGCCACAGCCTTGACAGGCTTGCGGTTTTCGAGTCGGTCCTCGTCTATCACAGCGTTGCCAAAGCAGTATGCCGTGATAGGATTAGGGTCAAACGTGATGCTATCCTGCGACAGAGCCAGCTCAAACGACATCACGGCCGTATTGAACGAGCCATTGGTTTGCGGGATAGCCTCCAGATTTGCCTTGCCCACCTGCGGAGTAGATCGCAAGAGGTTTGTGAACTCAAGTGCCTTATAGGGGTCGTAGCCTATTTTCAGTGTAGAGAGGGGCTGTCGGAGAATAGTATCCACAATGAGGGGGTAGTCGATGCTGTCGCCCTTACAGAGCGTCAGATAGCCGTCATCAGCCCACCGCTTGTAAAGCTCTCTGTTTACGTGCGTGGCGAGCATACCCTCTGGGAAGAAGTAATGTGTGATAGCGTGGAACGGGCAGACCTTGGTGCGACCTTCGGGTACACGACTGGGTGTGTAGACAAGGAACGTAAGCGCACTAAAGTCGTCACGGACGGACAAGTCCACAGCGCACATCGCACGATAGCCACGCAGAGACTCCATAGGTACGTGCATAAACGCCTTTTCAATCGTCTCACGAGGTATCCACATCTCACGCTCGTCTCGGGCGAAGATATTGAGGAGCTTATTGCGGAACGCCTTCATATCACCTGCCGTGAGCTGTGCCTTCTGATACTCCGCTTCGTAGTACTCGGGGCGCACCGTTACACCTAAATGCGGCTGGACCTTGTGCCACGTATTAGGATCTCCCTCCTCGTCATCCACATCTGGCTCAAAAATGTGTGCGAAGATGCTATCATTCTCCACCTCTCCGCGGAGGATAGACTTATAGGCATCCAGCATCTCAGTAAATGGCGTATCGAGCTTGTCACTGGCGGTGGTGATCACAAACGTGAGGGGATTTCGCCTTGCACCCATTGACGAGGTCAGGACACTCTTTAGCGCATCACTCTCAGCCTGTGCATACTCGTCGATGATCACCAGTGACGCATTCAGACCATCCAATCGGTCTGCAGCAGACGACAGACAGCGCGCAATGGACATCTTCCCTTGCATTCGGTTGAACACCTGTTCACGGTTGATCTTGAAGCGTCTGAGCTGAGGATCAAGCGCACGAAGGATCTTTGAGATTACACCGAAGCACACCTGCGACTGCTGGTAGCTATTACTGCCCACATAGCTCTCTGCGTTAGCATCGCCATACAGAAGGTCATACACCGAGAGAGTAGCAATCGAAGTAGTCTTACTGAACTTACGTGGAACGAATAGCAGAACATCACGAACAAGCCGCCTTTCCCCGTCATCGTGGTAGAACCAAAAGATATTAGTGAACTGGAAGACCTGCACGGGGGTAAGAGCGAAGAACACCATACCCTCGGCAGACGGGAGTCGGATATGCTCGTAGAACGTAATGAAGTGCAACACCTTTTCATCACGGAGTACATATCTATCAACCTTGTGCAGGAAGCGCTCGATAGACAGAAGCTCGTACACGTTGTGAAGGCTCGGGTGCTTTATGCACTCGCGGATATACTCCGATAGGCGCTTGTCGAGCTTGTTGAAGCGTGGGTATGGGATCTTAGCGCTTCGCAGCCGATCTACGACCCCGCTTTTCAGTGCTGTCGCCTCGCTTTGGCTTAGTTGCTTTGTCATATACCTGCTGGAGTATGTAATTGAGCTTGTCCACCTCGTCTCCGCTCGTGAACTTGGCCGTTCTCACGGTCATCTGAAGCTCGGACAGCTGTGCGCGGAGTTCCTTAGATGCTTCAATAAAGATGGACCATGCAGGATTAGCGCGCTTGCGTGAATCGCCCTCACGACTGGTCTCTTCGACCACTATGCCATCAGACATCAGCACCGCATAAGACTCCCTGCACACACCCGACATTTGCGCTGTGGCCGATATTAGCGGCTCAAACGCTGGGGAGTACGCTTTAAGGGCCTTTAGCCCATCTCTTAGAAAGCATGCGGTTTCTTCTTGCGTCATTTTGTAGAGGGCACTACATATACCCAGCGAAATGCATAATTTTGACACCACTTTACCCCCAAAACTTTTCAAGCTGCACCAACACCCCCATGCGACTTTGAGAACTCGTGCGAAGAAAAGGGAGCGAGGGGTGGTATGCAGGGGGTCTCCCCTCCCCTTAAAATCGCCTCCCCCTCTTCCTCGGAAAGTGATTTTTCGGTCGTCGAAAAAAAATGCGATGAGGGCGGAAAAATGTGGCTAAAACATTGTAAAATAGCGATTTAGATTTGGTAGATTCGTTTTTTTGTTCTACCTTTGTAGTACAAAGAGAAAGGGAAAACGCCCTATCACTTTGCAACGGGAACGAACGCAAAAAGCCCCGCGCGCGTTTCACAACGAACAACGGGGCTACCATTTTTTTCTTAATCAGTACAAAGGTATGGAAACTATTCAGACCAACCAAAAGGCATACACAACGACGTATGCAGTAGCTGCCAGCTGGGCAGGGTGCACTACTATCCTATGCAACAACATCGCCGATATCGACGATGAGCTAATGTACACTACGATCGGATACGAGTGCGACGAAGAGACGGAGGAATACCCCGAAATCTACCAATACTACCTAACCAACTGCAGCGAGGACCTGTGCGAGTTCTTGAACGAGCACTTCGGCCTAATGTTCGCATATAGCGAAACCTTAGACGTGTGGGTACTCCTCGTAGACCACTGTGGGACAGCGTGGGACAGCGTGGAAATCGACACAGACCTACCAGCAGCAGCCGCACCACTCGGAACGAGCAGAATCAACTAACCACAAAAAAAGATACAAGACAATGGAAACGAAGAAGAAAGAAGCTACGCGCATAGAGATAACCAACGTGCAAGAGCTTAAAAGAGCCGAAAAAGAAGGCTTAATCAAGGAGCTGCACACATCCCTATATCGGGGATATGTGTCAAGAATCGAAGGGCAAAAGGTAGAGCCGTATAAAGGGAAATTTGGGGAGGGCGTGAAACTCCTATCTTGCAACCGCAACAGCACCCGATACAGCTATGTAACATACTACGCATACACCACAAAAAACGAAGGAAATGAAAACGAATAAGACCATCACGCTACTCGGCAAGGAGCTAACTATATCGCAAACTTACGATAGTCGCGGCTGCGGCCTTACCGAAACGATCGAAGCTATAGAGATCGATACAAACGAGCTAACCAGCCTAATCACAAGCGAAGAGGACGCGGAGCAGCTCGCCGAAGAAATGAGCGACTACGCATACAACGAGGCTTACAACAAGTGCAAAGCCCAAGCCGAAGAAGGAGAAGCGTTATACGCTTATCGAACGCTTAGTATATTTTTCAAAAGGTCGGAGATACGAAGCGATGGGTATATATCATCGTCTGCAATGTACGTAGAATGCAACGGGGGCAGTGAACGCAGCTTCACATTTGCAAGCCTCGACATAGAACGAATAGATGAGGAGGACGAAGAAGGGGAGGAAATAGCCGAAAACATCAGATACAACGAGATCTTAGACGCTCTCAGTAGAGAGGAGTTTAACCGACGCATGAGCGAGGACGAGCGCGGGGAATTTGAGTGCCTCGAAGATGAGGCGCGCGAAAATTACAAGCGCCTGCACCCCGAAGAGTTCGGCGACGAAGACTAACAACGGAACGCCCCGCCACCAGACCAAGGCGACGGGGCGTTTTTTGCCCACCTACATAGGCGGGTAGCTGCTCATCTATGCAGGTGGGTAGCGTTGTCGTAGTGTAAGGTAACGCCCTGCACTAACGACTAAGGCGAGCGCGTGCACCAATGCAGGCGCATAATCTTTGCCACGTCTCAAGGTGGCACACGCCACGGCACAGCGTGGCAGGCTATTTCCTCCCAGCGGAGAGGGTAGCCACGACGGGAGCAACCAGCACCCGCGCGATCTTTGACGTACTGACGACCAAATAAAAAGGCGACCTCCTGCAACGGGATAGCTATACCCATTTGCAGGCGATCCAGCCGAGGAGAGGGACATACACCCTAATAGGAGAGGTATGCCCAATCGCCACGGCTGGCAGACTAAAAAGCACAGGGGGATAATACACCCTAATGGGTGGGCTATGACCATCGCAATAGCGCTCACTCGGATAGGTATGCAGACGCAAAGGCGCTCAATTCAGCCCGCGCGCGCTCCTTAGACGCGCTCAAACCATTAGAATGTAGTACCCTATGTGCCTCCATGTGGCAGGCCGTGCAAAGCGCTCTAAGGTTACAGGGGTTAAAAGCAAGCTCTTGCATATCCGCGGGGCGGCCTGCACACTCCTCGATAGGGCGTATATGGTGCACCTCGGTGGCTATCGTTGTCCTACCTTGTAGCTCGCAATCCTCGCAAACGGGGTGGGCTGATAGGTAGGCGGCTCGCAACCTACGCCACCGCCTGGAGTTCATCAACTTTGTGTACTCCTTAGTCCTGTGCCTCTTCATCTTTGAGGTGGTGACGGGTGGAGGAGCTGGAGCGGTCGGAGCGGGCGCAGGCGCTGACATCATCGTGATGATGAGTACCGCCACCGACCTCGTGATGAGAGTTCGCGTGATGAGGCTCGTGATGAGTCAAGTCCGCCCGCTTATGATGAGTGGCTCGTGATTCGTTGAACTTGTCAAGCGCCCAACGCTCGTATGATTCGTAGCTCGTGATTTGCGACGGAGGACACTGCAGGCGCAAGAGCGATTCGTGAAGAAGGTCACGAGGAGCGAGTGAGTCACCAGTGAGGCGCTCGGCTCGGTCTGCATACTTATCATAGAGCGCTTGATAGTGCAGACGGATGAAGCGCTCGTACCACTTCGGAGCATCAGCGTGCGAAGGCGTGGCCTGCTCGCCAACTATTTCCGTTTTGGACATACTTGATACTTGGCCATTGAAAAGAGCGAGCAGGACATCGGTCTCCTTGTGGCCGTCCTTCTTTCTGCGTCGTCTGCGTCCGAACTCTGGGACTTCCCAGTCCGTCAGAGCCTTGAATGCGTCTTGAATGGTTGTGTCGTCAGGGTCTTTCTCCCTCTGCTCTGCATCTTGGAGCAGGCGGATAGCCATAAAGACAGAAGCCTTAAACAGCTGGTGGTTGCTCTTGAAGCCGAAGTGCTTGCGAAGTCGCCTCACCTCTACCGCTGCATCTGCACCTATCCACGTTGTGATGCGCTGGTAAACTGGGTGTTCTTCTTGTGTTGATATATTAGTAGACATATCTCATCGTAGTATATTAGTGCGTTGGGTGGTACGGAGCGCAGTCCTGCGGTGCACCACAGAAAAGTTCATTTAGGATTCCGTGGAACTTCTTATAAAATAAAACCGCACCCCCCTTAAATGCAAGGGAGGGCGGTCTTATTGGTTACCTACCACGCCTTGGCGTGTGGTCTCTTATTATCTTCCAAGCCGAACCTGCGTAGTCCACGTACTTCACATCCTTTTCTCCCGATAGAAGTTCAGGGCGAAGCATACGGGGGGTGACCTCATACCTTGGGCGTAGCTGGTGGTATGTCCCTCGTTCTGTGCCTTGGACTATATCAATCTCTCGACTGACAGCTATCCACTCAAAGCCTGCGTATAGTCGGTGCAGTGGGTACTTACACCAAGCGAACGTACCAGAGAGCCCATACCCTCTGGTGGGCAAAGCTCCGTAGACTCTACCGAAGCAACGTGCGCGGTAAGCCGAGAGGAGATAATCATCGGAAGCCACTCTATTTGCACCGAACACCTCAGCAAGGCTCTTCCCATCACCAAGGTATCGCAGGATAGATGGAGAAGCCGATGGGATGCCATAGCCTGCCGAGAAGTGCAGTTCGTCGTCGAAGCTTTCAGTCGTCGAGTCACTGAAAGTAAACCGCTCCCGTCTGTTCTTGGCTATATCATCACCCGTACGCCCGAGGTAGTCCGAGATCCACATCGAGGGGGCTTGTGCGAGTACTGCACTTGGGACGCTCCACAGCTTCCACTCCGTAAACTGTTCGATATTGTCACCCTTCTTCTTGTAGAATGTAGGTACGCTGAACACCTCTAACTCTAAGTGGGTGAAACCTCGTGGAGGAAGCGGAATAAACACTCCGTCCCCCTGCTGGTCGCCAATGTTCCTACGGGCGTGCGTTATCCCTCCCCAATTAAGTTTGCTCTTATCCCCTCCATAGGAAAGGAATGGCACACTTCGAGTTGATCCTGCTGGCCCTGTCGTCCACATCAGCTCACCCGTTTGACTGTACTGATTATATATGAGGTATAACTTCTCTCCGCTGGAGTTAGTCGCAGTCAGACTGAATGGGACGCGTGCCTCAATTAGCTGGTCCGTAAACTCCTTATTTGCCTTAGCCGAGTCGTTTATCCTCTTCGTGCCCTCTGGATCTCCGAGGTTGTAGTTTCGTCCTGACGAATTATTTGAGTACATCTTGAGGCGCTCACCCGTAACCTCGTTCATCTCCTGATAGAGGTCTGAGCCAAATGAGAGCAGCAGAGGCATATCAAGACGAAGGCAGAAGTTAGATATATCTCCTACGTTCGGTATCTCCATAGTCCAAGGGGTTTTCTCGTTGAGCTTGAGACCGAGCGGGCGCTCTGTTGAGTTCATCTGATCTCGATACCACTTGAGCATCTGCACATACCCTCGTATAGCTCCCTCCTCTTGCGCTGCATAGTTGTTGAACGACTTGGTGAGGTCGTAGGTGAGGTCGTTGAGGTCAGCTCCACTATCGTGCATCACACAGTCCTCATCTACCAGCTTTAGAGCTTGGTTGGCATACATGCCATCACGTACACGCTTCCAGCCGTCTACCCGTGCATAGAACACACTGTACTCCGTAACCCTTGGACTAAGTCCTGCACCAAACTTTAGGCTCTTCACTCGCCCGTGGATACTCTTAGGATTCCATACCAAGGAGTAAAAGCGCCCATCCTCACCGAGTGTCTCCGCCTCCACCTCCAGTATGGCAGGAGTCTTAGCTGTACCCATGAGCGGGTCCGTTGTTCGGAATCGCCAGCCGAGGATATTCTTCGAGGATACATCAGCTCTTCCTACGGCCACCCACGGGGCGTAGTCTTCAATCTTTGGAAGCTCCATACCCTTGCGTACGGAATCAAGGTGCGTGTATGTAGTCACGACAAGATTACCATAGCTCTCATGAAGAGACAGCTCACCATCATCTCCAAGCACCTTCATCTGGACTGGAGTAAAGGATAGTTGAGCATCCTTGTTGTTAAGCGTTGCCGCAGGGGTTGTGTTACCTTGTTCGAGAGAGGATATATCCGAAACAATGTACATTCCGCTGGACTGCTCTATTCGCAGGCTAAGCGAGCTAAGAACACGCTCAAGCACCTCCAGAAGAGACATCGGAGTGTCGCTGTCCTCGAAGAACTGAGAGGTATCTACAATCAGCCCCCTCTCTCTGCGCGAAATAACATCTCCGTTCAAGACTTCATCCTCGGCATCATACCTTGACAGCGCAAAAACCACATTCTTACGCAGGCCAGGAAGCACCCCCCCTGGTCCATTCGGAAAGCGGTGGCGCTCGTGCATCCATCCCTCGATACCCATGTACAGAATGATTCGAAGAAGATTCTGGAGTGACATCTTCTCCTGCACTCGTATCTGTGGCTCAAATGGCTTACTCGTGATAGGTATTCGTGCTAATCGCCCGAAGTCATTAGCCTCGAAGCTGACAAGATACCCCGTGTCTTGGTTGGCTGGCTCTTTGTAGCTCTCAGGGTCAAGAGTGCCGCACCAAAAACAATTACCAGCGCTTGTCGTCGGGTCAAACCTATCAATGCAGGCCTGCATCCACTGATCACTCAAAGTGCCATTCGCAGGCAGCTTCTCATCGCCAAGATACATCAGCACGACCGACACGTCACCCTCGGGAGCTTGCACGAGGTGGCGATACCGCAGGTCCGCTCGCTCCTCCAAGAGAGAGAATGCCAGCCTACCCTTGACTACTGGGGCAAGAGCGTCATCGCTCTCCGTCGTCAGCGTTACTGCAGGCACGCCAAGGCGTACCTCCTTTACCTTTGGGTAGCTCTTGGTTTCATCCGTTTCGGGATAGGCGATTAGGAGCGCCCACATATCCCCAGATACATCCTTGAACGGAGCTACGTAGTGTTTGAATGTCGTGTTACTCATATTCTTCTTGATTAAAGACCGTGGTGATAGGTGACTGGCTTTTTCCAGCATGGTTGCCCATGCCACACGCATGCCGACTGCCAGCGAAGAGGACTTGTCGGTAGACTTGCGGAAGAACGAGCCTCGGCAAAAAAAAAATTAAGCCGAGGACGAGGCCTGCGACGGCGATGATCAGTACAGCGCTCATACCTTATCTGATTACGGTTACCACATCCAGCAGGCGCACCGAGGTGACCATGTTCTCCCAGCTGTCTGAAATCGTGTTGCAGGCATCCATTGCGGTGAGCTCTTTGATAAGCACCCTTCGAGCGGTCGTCTTTCCCTTCCCATCGGTAAGCCCTATAACGTAGTAGCGGTAGCTCTCTCCGTCTACATCAAGCCCCACAGCGTCAGTAACACCGAGGGGCTTGAGCGTCTTGATCTCCACAGCATCGGAGGTCGTGTCGGAGAATAAGTTTAACACCTTAGCCTCCGCTTCGGTGTACGAGAGAGCATCCACAAGGTATCTCTCGGTGACTTTCTTGTCATCTAAGTTGCTGTATGCAACTCGTGCGAGGAATAGTTCCATATTGTTAGTGTATTTACGTTAGTTGTCTGTACTGCAGGCCTGCGCGTCGTAGCCTTGGGTGATTTCATCGATGATCTCCATAGCCAGATCCCAGTTGCGATACATGAGGCCTTCGGAGATGAGGCGAGAAAAACGCTTAGCAGTGTAGGCTGGCAGGCTGTTCATCGAGACGAATACAGCGATGCGAGCCGTCTGCGCCTTAGTAGGCAGGCGACCTCGGCCGTAGCCGTAGCTCATAGCCAGCTGGCAGTAGTGCCGTGCCTTGTCTAAGTCCTCACGCCCGCCCTTCTCGTGGTGGCGAGATACGTATTTGACTACGTTCCCCTGAAAGAAGTCCAAGCCTAATAGGCTTATCAGTTCGATTGGCTGGAAGCGCATATTCTTGTAGTGGCTTCCTCCTATCTGTGTATCTAATACATTCATATCGTTATCCTTGAGGTTTATGTGTCTCTGTCTCCCACTTGAGCAAGCTCCATACGTTGCCTGCGTACAAGTCCCAGAAGAACTCTTTAGCCTCTTCGAGTGTCTTACCTTTGAGCTCTACCACCTCGAAGTCTCGCCACGAGTCAAGGATATATCCCCAGTAGCCACTCCCCTCGATGTGGTGGATGTAGAAGCACATACCGATGTCCGTGTGCGCTACTATCATATCATCCCTGCCCGTCTTCCGCCAGCAGAGAGGCAACAGCTCACGTTCTATTTCCTTTTGCGTCATAGTCGTCATTCGTTAATGCCGAGCAGTCGGCATGCGAGGAGAAGGCGGTGGTCTTCGGCCGTGGCCTTTACCTCCTCCAGTGTCGGGAAGTTGTCGAACTTGCGCATAACGCACTCGCCCACTTCCCCTCGGTCAGCCATCGCCATAAGGTAGAGGCTCACCTGTTTAAGTTCGAGGCACTTATACTCGTAGAAGATGCGGTACTCGATGTCCATATCTCCCCGCTTTATCTTGGCCTTGAGGTACTCAAACCCGAAGCGCCCGTCCGCCTCGCGCGTCCACTCCAGCGGACATTTCGCCAGCTGCGCTTTTACTTCTTCGCGTGTCATAGTTCGTTGTGTTAGAGAGTGCGCCCCGCCGTCCGAGGCGCGGAAGGTGTCGCGTGCGGTTTCCCGCCAGCAGGGCGCACTCGTGATTAGTTATGCGTTGCGTTCGCTCTTGAGCTTGTCGAGGGCTTCTATTGCTTCCTCCCAATCGCCTCCGAAGACATGAGTGATGGCGCTCTGTGCGGTGTCGCTTAAAGGCACTTCCTTTGCTTTCTGCCGTAGCTCTCTGAGTAGCTCGGTATAGTCCTTCTGATCGGGTATAAAGCAGAGGTCTGAGGTTGCACGACAGCTCTCTATCGCTGTCTCTATTCGGTCAGGGTCTCCCGTGATAAAGAAGTTCACCGTGTCCGATAGCACTAATCCTCTGAAGTAGTCGATACGATAGGTGACAAGCAGGTTAATGCACCACGCTGTCAGTCTCTCTCTTTGTTCTCTGTTCATATCTTTATTTCTGTTTTGATGAGTTTGCATGGAGGGCGGACAGCTGCCCCTCGAGGGTGGCTACCTTCTTGGAGAGCCATTCTATCTCCGCAGTCTTTTCCTTGCGTATAAGTTCTGCATATCGCTTCGCCTCATTCTTTTCTCTTATCGCCTCGCCAATCAATCGCTCCCATTTCCTTGCGTAGTAGTAGCGTGCAGCGAGAATATGGTGCTCTGATAGAGCAAGGGATAATACAAGCGAAGAGAGCAGTATGAGCCCCATATACGGAAGGAAGAACGAGAGGAAGTCCGTGGTGAGCTTATCCATTGCTTTGCGTATTGCGCTCCTTTCGGTGCTGGTGGAGCTGGGTGCGGAGGGCGTGTATCTAGGCCGTGAGTTTCTTGCGTTGTGCATGCTTCTCACGCTTTAGTCGCTCTATGCCTTGGTGCAGGTCGTAGTTCGTGTTGCTCATGCTCTCCCGTAGCTCCTCCTTGGACTTGCGGAGGTCAGCTATATCTTCACGGAGCCCAAGTGCGTAGAACAGCAGGCTAAGGCTTGCGCCTGCGAGTAGTACTATCATAGTCGTCATAGCTATCTTGATTAGTCATGCTTGAATAGTCGGTACACCTGCTCCACCTGCCACGCCCTAAGCTCTTTCTTAGCTTCGTCAATGGTAGGCATAAGCCGAGCGATGTCATTCTCGGGGAAGGAAGTACGGCTACCGCTTGCGAGGTACTTACCCCCGTACTCTTGGATGTAGGCATCGAGTGGTAGCCCCGTCTGCGCTCGGTAGTTACCTTCCTCGAAGTCCGCCCACACGAGGTCTCTCAGCTGTGCATCTATCTGCTCGCGTGTGACCTCGTTATTCTTGCCGTTGCCCCTGCGTTCGTACCACAGCGTGAGCGTCACTGCGAGCGCCCACACAAATAGCCCACTGCAAGCGATGATGAGCAGGTCGATGATGTTTGACTGTGTCATAGCTTATTTCTGTATTAGGTGTTATAATTGCTTGCTGTAAAGTCCACCGCCCAGATTGACGTAGCCCTTAAGCCCCATTACCTCACTATACACGCTGTCAAGGATTCGGTACACTCCCTTGCCACCTGGACTTAGATAGGCTTCTACAAGGTCATCCCAGCGGTCAATGATTGGCTTGTAAAAGGGGAATGCCTCAACGACCTTTTGAAGCTCCTCTTTCGTGACCTCCCCATACTCCACAAGGTCATAGCACCTTGAAAAGTCGTCCCAATCATACGGCACGTCAAAGCCAGCGTAACAACTATCCCCGTCACGTGCAACACCAATCAAGGCACACCACATCGTTCTTGACGATATGCCTACGTGGTGTGTTCCTATCCATTGAAGCATCTTAGTCTTGTTCATGCTTGTTTTATGTGCTTTGAGCTATATCTTCTTAGTATTTCTTGCCGTGCAAAGCAGGGCGGAGTTCGTTGTACTTGGTCTTCAGCTCGATGTGCGTCATCAGGTCGATGTCGAGGCGGTCACAGAGCAACTCGAGGGACTTGATGGAGTTAAGGAAGCCAAATGTAGGGTCGCATTTTTCGTCCGCAATACATAAATCTGTGACTATCGGCATGAGCGCATCCGTGAGCATAGGAGGAATGCCATACTCGCCATATAAATCAATTCCGTAATTCACCTTCCATTCAGGTAGACCATGTCGATCAATAAAGTCCCCCAGCAGGTCAAGCAGGCGTATCACTGCGTCGGCGATCTCGTCCTCCACGGTGTCCTTGACAAGGCGAAGGAACTCTTGAACGTAGATAGCACCCTCTATACGCTGGAGCGTGTCTATCGTGTCGGGATCGAGCTTCGCCCACTTGCCGATGCGGTCAGCCTCGATAGCCTCGTGAAGCTCACCGAAAGCGAGCATCAGATAATGCCCGACGGAGTGAGGCTCGTCCCAAAAGCCTTTAGCCACTGCCCGCTGGTGGTAGTCCTTGGCGTAGCGGTTGATCGTGTCTGCGTTGTAAAGTCTGTATGTCATAGTCGTTGCTATTTTGTGATGTGTGATAAGATGTGTTTGATTACTTCTACTGTCCAGCCATTGCCCAGCATCTTGTAGGCTTGGGTGTCGGAGCATCCCCACTTGTACCAGTCGGGGATAGTTTGCAGTCGTGAGCATTCGGTGGGAGTTAGTCTACGGAGCATACAGCCTATTTTAGCCACGGGCTGTCCGCTGCCGTCGTTCCTCGCTCTTGCGGGGATGCACGGGGCTTTGCCTCCTGCAATTTCTCGGAAGCCTCCGTCCACCTTGTGTGTGCGCCATGTACCTACCGCCAACTCTACTACGGGTTGGTTATTCCCATCTTCACGTGACTGAGCATTTAAGCATGGGGACTTCATTGTCTTCATTCGGCGGAACTCTACTCCACCAAAGAACCTCAGAGAGCCGACCGCAACGACCAACGTCATTCCATTAGCCCGAGCGCCTTTATAGGAGGTGGACAACAGGGCATTGCTTTTCTCGTCAGGGCTTCGGAGGTTCTTGGCTATCCAAGGGTCTTTGTCTTGCTGAGGGGGGAGGGGGAGATTGCGCATATAGTATTTCTCGTCCACTTCATCGTCGAGGATGTCTCCGATGTAGATGCCTCGGTCTGCGGGCTGTGGGATATCCGTGAGTAGCTCGCCCCATAGCCCCTCGCTCTTCGTCTGTATGTTGCTCCAATATAGGCGCACTCTATTCTGTGCAGACACAAGGGCGGAGTTAATCACAACGGGTCTAATGCCGAGGCTTTCGTTTATCCTCAGCTCGTCTGATGGACGCATCCGCACATTCTCAAGGAGGTACTTTGCGTTGGGGTTGAGCTTTTGCACGTGGTGCAGGATGTCAAGGAATACCCAATAAAGTTTACTTCGTGGATCATCGTGTCCGAGCATTTTACCAGCGAGTGAGAAGCCTTGGCAGGGAGAGCCAGCGAGGAGGAGGTCTATCTCCGACCACTCGATGTTCCACTCTCGCCACTTCTCCACGTCTCCGAGCTGGATAGTCTCGGGGAAGTTAAGCTGCGTCTGTTTGATAGCGTGCTTGTCTATCTCGCTGGCATAGTAGCGATCAATAGGCACGCCCAGCTCTCGGAGGGCTATCTGCCCGCAGCTCATGCCGTCAAAGAGTGATAGTACTTTCATTCTGCTGCTTCTTCTCTCTTACTCATCACGGGCTTAGTGCGCAGTGGTCGTGGCACACGCTCCATCGTGACGGGCTTTGCCGTGGGGGCTTGATACTCACCTTTGGTCAGCACCTTCTCTGCGAGCTTGAGCGTGAAGTCATTGACCTTGCCCAGCATCTCAAGGAGCTTGTATTGCTGTTCACTGACGAACGAGAAGTAGCCTTTCACCTCGCCCTGCATCTTGGAGAGGTCACGTGCCTCTCGCTTGCGGGTAGCATCCATACGTTCAAGAAGGCGCAGGCGTGAGTGTAATGTCCATAGGAGGTAAGCCATTACGAGCAGGCCTGCAGAGAGTAAGATTAGTAGTGTGATTGTCATTTGTCGAATAGTTTGGTAGGTGTTGCGAGGTGGTGGATAGCGAGGAGTAGTGCATCTCGCTCCTCTTGGTTGGTGCGAGCGAGCTTACTCTTCGGAAGCGTCAGATTGTGATACCTGCATACGTCGAGTATTTCAGGGTGGGTGATCTTTCCGTCTTGTCCTCTCCAGTGCTTGAGCAGTGGCTTTTGGCAGATAATCGGGAACTCTTTTGCCTGTATCGCATCTCGGAGAAGCTCGCCAACCATAGCGCACCGCCCAAGGTGGTAGCCTTTCTTGGCTACAACTCTGTGGTTATCTCTTGGTGATGCGTGCCAGTTGTGTGCAGTACTCCATATATCCTCGAGGACAAAGCGATAGGAGTATTCCGTGTCGAGATACCTCTCGTCCTCTTCACATCGCCATTCATCGAGCAGGTCAAACACTCTAAGGAATGGAATAGTCTCGAGGTGAATAGTCCGATCGCTGAGATTGACCACAGCCCACCCAGAAGCCTCCGTATCGGGATCTATCCCGATAAGGAGAGACTTCTTTTGAGTTGGATTACTCATAGCTTACACGAGTTAGGCCTGCGCAGCGCCCGTGGAGTACTCGATCTTCCACGCCTTGATTTCTGGATACCAAGCACCGTTGTACTCGCGTCCGTCGAGATCTATATAGGCGGTTACCTCTTGTCCTACTCGTAGGGGGAACTTCTCGATAGTCTCACCGAAGAGCTTAATCGGCACTTTGCTGGAGAAGCGTCCGCCTGTATCAAGGACGAACACCTGCGACTGCCAGAGAGCACCCGTTGTCTTACTTCTCCCCTGCATGAGTGGGCAGAGGACTGCTACTGTTCCCTTAATTTTGATTTCGTTGTCCATAGGTTGGTGATTAAATACTCGTTTTCGTTCTGTTCATTCTGTGATCCGGCACTCCTATGAGCCGTACCTCTATGCAGTCGCCACGAAGGCGTGATACAGCACGGTCTCCGTAGCGTTGAAGTTCAGACCATGGGAGGTTTGTGGTGGCGACGATCGGCGCATCTCGATACCCATAGTCGGATCGCTGGTTGATGAGGTCCGCCAGACTCGCCTTGTTCCCATAGCGCTGGAAGGTAGCAGGCTCACTTCCGAGGTCGCCTATGTGGAGTACGCGATAGTCCAGGGCGGTGTACCTGCCATCTGTGCTGTCCATAAGATCCGCCATGTGCCAAAGGGCGTGCGTCTCACCATTCCATAGGAAGGGCTTCATAGCTCGTCGGCTATTCACACCATCGTAGAATGGGCGCTGTACTCCAAGCATTTCACTGAGATCTCGCAGTAGAGTCACAAGAAGCGTCTTACCTGTACCAGTCTCGCCCGTAACGATTAGCCCCTTCATCGGGTCGTCTATCTCTGGATGTGGCAGGGCGAGTAGCCAAGACACCGCTTTTGCATATCCGAGAGCCAGAGTATCATTGTCAAGCGAAAATCGCTCCTCCCTCAGCTTGCCAAGCTCTGTGATATAGTCAAGCGCATCGTCAAGTTTGATGCCTCGGTACGCATCGTAGACCGATCGTGGTGGTAGGCCTGCCGTCCGCTCCTCTTTGATCTTCTTGACAAACTCCGATGCGAGTGGAAGCGCACCCTCTTTGGGCTGTGGTTGCTCGTTAATCATTGCTATTAATTTTTTGGGTGTTCTCCTTCTCTTCGTACCCTCTTGAGTACAGAAGCCTTGTACGCCTTCATCTCCTCGCTCTCTTCGGCCTGCTCCTGCTCCTTCTTGACTTCATCCCACATATGGTTTGAGTAGTTCTGGGATGCAGGAGGAGGTGATGACGGCTTAGATGCATGATTGTCTCGGTAGCACCCTTCCACGACCTTAGCGAAGTTGTCGGGCTTGACAAGCCACGACAGGCTCGCCATGGCTCGATTGCCTCGTAGGAAGGTGGACGCCTTGGCTTCTGCCATCATCTTTCGGAATTGGGCTATTGCGTTTAGTGTGGTCGCCACCGTGGGACGCTCCTTGGCATTCCCATCAGGTCGGTCGGGCATCAGTGCCATAAAAAGCTCATGCCCGTCTCTACATATGGCCTGCGATAGGATGCTTGACTTAGCGAAGCCATCATCACCAGCAGTCGCCTCTTCATAGAGTGCTCGCCACACCTTACCGAAGTCTCGCATATCTGAGTTCGGATACATTAGCGAGCTAACCATAGCGCGAAGCGCAGGGTCCTCTATCGCATCTATTTCCTTCTGCTCGCTCTCAAAGCCCCCTCTGGGGGTTTGGGGGAGACTTTCATCTTCATCTTCTATTTTTTCTTTTAGGGGGGTATTTACCCCCCCTATAGTCCCCCCCAAAGTAGAGCTGAAAGTAGAGGGCAAAGTAGAAGCGCCTTCTCTACTTTCGTCTACTTTCGTTTCTGCTTTCTCTACTTTTCTACTTTTGCCTGTTTTTACCTCTACTTTGCTCTCTACTTTCGTTTCTACTTTACTCTCTACTTTTCTACTTTCATCTTCTACTTTTGAGCGATTGCGCTTAGCCTCGCGAGCTCTATCTAAGCCTTCTTTGACCGCTTGACTTACATTGTAGCTGCGCTTCTTTGGTGCGGCTTCTTCGCCTTGCTTTTTATCTGCACCTACAAGAGTTGAGAGGTGGCTGGTGAGGCGTGGTGAGTAGAAGTACTCTACTCCATCCTCATCGGTGGCGATCTCAAACAGACCGAAGTCCTCAATAGTGGATCGCACGACTTCCGCCCTTGGTCGCTTTGGCAGGATGTTCGCCAGGCGCTTGGCATTGTTTGGATAAGTGTACCCGTCTTCATCTTGCTGTGCGAGCTTTAGGAGGAGGGCGGTGTAGATGCCCCAGCCCGCCATCCCATGCTCTGCAGTCAGCGCTTCTATCTTAGCGTCCTGCATGGCGAAGATGTCGAGGGGTATGTATTTATGCTTACACATATTCTGGGAGTGTGAAGTAGGTAGAATTGAGTGTGCGCCCAGAGATCAGTAGACCTTCTTGATAGAGGTCCAGCAGGATAGGGCGGAGAGTATCGAAGTCATAGCCGACTACCGAGGATAGTTGCTCTTTAAGTATGATCAGCGGCAGCCGTCTTTCTTCCTTGCGTAGCTGGAGGTGTCGCTGTATCGCTCTTATCACCTCGTGTCGGTCTATCTTCTTCATTACGCGGTCTCCTGCGCTCTACGGCTTTTCTCTTCCCTGAGCAGGATGAGCTTGCCTGCTGTATCTCCAGCCTTCTGTGAGAAGTAGCGGACCCGCTTATTTCGAGAGCGCATCTTATTCGTTAGGAAGGAGAGATACAGCTGGTGGTTATGGATGTGCTGGTCTAAATCTTGATCGCTGAGCCGTCTGAATCGTAGCTCGTCTATGCTGCGTTGCTTCATATAGTGGTTACTTCTGTCTTGTCATCTTCTGCTCTCTGCGTAGGCACTCTGCATACGCATCTACGTCGAGGATGAGAGTAAAGCGCTCATCCTGCAGGAAGGCGCTTGGGTACTTTTCTATTCTTGAGTTCAGTGCGCCACGCGACTTAATACCGAGGAAGCCGAGTACCTTGTCACGACCTGCGATATACCTCTCGGTGGGCTTTGCTATCTCCGTGTGCTTGCTTAGAGCCTCGCACACCGCAGATGAGATGAGAGCCTTGAGCTCTCCTTGGCTGAGGATGATTGCCGTGTCCATATCTATGTATCTATTGATGCTCGTTCGAGGTGGCGTGTGAGCTTCCTCGCCATGAGCTTTGCATTGCGTATCGCATTCTGCCACTTGAGGTCCTTCGGGCTATTCTCGTAGCCCTTAGTGCCAAGCATCCGTAGCGTCCTTGCGATGATCACTGCATCGGTATTGGAAATCTGTATCATTGGAGTTGTTGTATTTTGGAGATTGTCTACTTTGTAGCGCGCCTTGCCCTCTCGGGTTTGTCGCGATTAGATCGTTCATTCATTCATTAGTAAACCAGCTACACCCTCACGGGCTGGCTGGACAACAATAAGAGTATGTTACCACAGCCTTACGACCGTGGTGGGGTGACCGCCCAAATAGCGGTCTATTGTTCTACTTTGGTCGGTGCGCCTCCTAGCTGATGAAGACATAAGTAGTGTCAGAGGGCCTGCGCCCGACGCACCGACGTATTGCGTACTTTTTGTGAGGCCTTGCTCTCCCGAGTTTGCCCTCACGCTCTAATAAACATATCAAATCACATGGAAACAAAAAAAACGTTGTGGGAGCGGGAGAGCCTCTAAATTGACCGCCCGCTCCACGGATTGAAGAAAAGAGAATCTATCCGCTAATGTTGTCTGCCGTAGCGCTCGATAGCTCGCCACGTATAGACGGTGATGCCGAGGAGGAGAACGCCTGCGAGCTTCTTGATGAGGAACTCCGAGGTGCTCACTGCTGGCATTGTTGGGTGGTCAGTGTCTGAGACTATCAGCAGAAAGCCGAGGAAGCCCAAGACGCAAAGTGCGCATGCAACCAGATAGGCAAGCGCTATTCCTATTCTATTCATAGCCTTATTATTTGTAGTTACTAATGTGTAGTCAGGAGGATTGCGATCCTCGGGTATTCCGTGCCTTCCACGGCTTCGCTCTGTGCGCAATAGGCCACAGACTAACTACAATGGGTTAATCACGCGCGGGCCTTGCACCCGCAGATTATCTGTATTCGCCATTGTTTGTATCAAGTATGTCAAAGATCGCTGTCGCTGGAGGGCTTAGCCTTCGATGGCTTTCAGCAGCTCAGGCGCTCGTCGAGTATGTCGGTAGACCTTGTTCTTGCAACATTGGTACTTTATCATGAGCGCTTGAGTAATCTGCTCCTTGCCGTAGCCCTGGCTCTCCAACTCAAGTTGATCCTTATACATCTTTATGGATAGCTCGTTTTGCTTCTCCTTGAAGGATTTAGGAACTTTGAATCGTGCCATTGCTTCGTATTGTCAGAATATCTTAACTTTGTTTCGCGACCTGTTCATTTCTTCGGTCACTTTGTGGTTCACTCTTGAACTACACTGCAAATGTAAGAACAATTTTGTTCATACGCAAACGTTATTGTTCTCGCTTTCGTATGGCACGCAATATAAAGGCTAACACATCGCTGAATATCAGCAAGTTAATAGAATATAAAAAATTTCCATCCGATGCAGAATTCGCTCGGTTTGTAGGCGTATCTCCTGCGCTTGTCAGCAGATGGCGCAAAAGAAACTCCTATGACGTTGACAAAATTGTAGATGCCTTCCCCGAAGTATCTATCCCGTGGCTTCTCTCTGGTGAGGGCGAGATGCTCAAAGCCGATACACCCATCGCGCAGACCTCCCCAGAGAGCAGCGTACGCCCCCTCGTGAGTAGCGACCGAGATTGGGTGGAGATACCTCTTGTGCCGCACCGCGCGAAGGCGGGAGCATTGTCGGGCTTCGGAGATCCATGCTGGGAAGAAGACAAGCAGACGATGCCCGTGCTGATCGACAAGAGGCTGAAAGGAGATTACCTGCTCTTTGAAGTATCTGGCGACAGTATGGACGACGGCACCAGTACAGCGTTTCTCGATGGTGACGTGCTACTCTGCCGTGTCCTTCCTAAAAGCGACTGGCAGTATGGTATAAAGAAGCGCGGGGAAACCTACTGCGTCGTGGCCACAGATGCCGAGGGCATAGTGCTCAAGGAAGTGGTGAACCACGACAAGGCCACCAATGAGATCACGTGCCATTCGCTCAATAGCCAATACAAGGACTATTCAGTGAAGCTCGATGACGTACAGGGGATCTTCTATGTAGAAGAGCTTATCAAGCGCAAATTCTAATACATGGCATTATTCACCTAAAATAGACTCACTATGAAGAGAACAGAAACCCTTGCATCCGTAGACCGCAAGAAATTCGTCCGAGACAGCTTCGACAAAAACGACAAGACACGACAAGCCGCTGATACCGCCAATATATGGGGCTTCGTCTTGGTGCTTGTTGCTGTAGGCCTCCTATTCATCGGGTTTATAAACTCCTACGAAATCAATAGAGAGATAGACTACATCATCGCGTATTCGCTCGGTCTCTCCTCATCTATCGCCATGAGTATAGCCTGCTTCCAAAGAGCGCCAAGACTACGACGCACGGCCGACAGCCTTGACTACCAACTTATGGCGGCCTTCCCTGACTGGCAGGATCTCCTCAAGGAGGCCTGCGAAGAAGACCAGAAGTAATTCGAAAAACTACAGACCTATGAAGCATATATACTCAGTATTCGCAGCACTACTGCTCATTCTCCTAACCCCTATAGCAGGCTTTGCACAACGCAACAACGCTAAGCAAAAAGACGTTATCACTCGAACGATAATAGGATGCACCCTTGGTGAGACCACACTGGAGCAACTAAAGGAAAAGATCAAAGAGCAGGGCGGAGAAATCCACAAAATAGAAGACGGCGAAGAAGGGCCAAGAGTACAAGTGCTATATGCGAATGGAGTGAAGTTTTTTGGGAAGATCCAAGACATTGTCATTTTAAAGACTGTTGATGGCGTTTTTTATGCAGTCGCCTTCGTTATAACCGAAAAAGATGAAGCTGACCGATTAAAAAGAAGCCTCCCAGATAAGTATGAGGGGTGGGAGAACACACACACCAATAGACCCTTACAATCCTATGAAGGTGGCTACTCAGACTCAAGATCTTCGGTTGTACTATCCTATTATAATGATAGCGAGTACAGCGAAAAGTTCAGATACGCCATACTCCTATATCTGGATAAAAAACTATCCAAGAAGTCAAGTGAAATAGAGAACTCCGACCTATAGAATAGCAGCTCCATCATATAGCATACAGTTGTTGCAGATTATTCAACAACTAACATCAAAACCATTTCGTTGAAGCCAACGAAATGGTTTTACAATAAAATACGACACAACATGCTACCCATACGACGTACCTGCCACTTCCTCCTCGATAAGCAGAAAGGCTGGAAGGCTCTGCAAGTCCGCTACCGCATCCGCTACGGAGGTGGCAGTGGCTATATCACCAGTGTATATGTAGGCTACCGCGTCGAGCCAGACAAGTGGAGCGCTGAGTCGGAGCGGTGCATGAAGAACACGACGCACGGAGATAGACGCACACCAGCTGCTATGATAAACCGCGCACTGCAGTACACGGAGGAAGCTATTGAGAGTGCATTTAACTACTTCGAGAGAGAAGAGCGTCTGCCAACTCCCGAGGAGCTAAAGGCAAAGTATAACGAGTATCTCGGTGAAGCGCTTGGAACGACCAAAGAAGCACCCGCAAAGGCGAGCCCAGAGGACAAGCGCAAGATAGTAGCACTCATCGACCTATTCGTAGAAGCTGAGAGCGGGAGACGAAGCTGGAGCGAACGCCACCTGGCGAACATACGCACCGCACGTATGCACATAGCAGACTACTCGCAGTCAGCTACACTGGAGGATATTGACGAGAAGTGGGTGGCAGACTTCATCACGCACCTAACAGCGAAGCGTGGACTGCTCAATGGCTCGGTAGACAAAACTCTCCGCATCCTCAAGAGCGCTCTCTATTGGGCACAAGGGCAGGGGCTGTACGAAAAGGCTTACCGACGCTTCTTTGACGTACGCCTCAAGGGTATCGACAGCAACCGAGCCGAGGTATATCTCACGTGGGAGGAATTGAGCCGACTTATGGAGGTAGAGCTACGCCTGCACTCAGAGAAGATAGCCCGCGACCTATTCTGCTTCCTTTGCTTCACAGGCCTGCGGTACTCGGACTTGAAGAAGCTCACCCACGACAACATCACAGAGAGGAGCATACGATACTACGCTCAGAAGACGGACCAGCTCATCGAGGTGGACATCAATGACCACGCACGCGCTATCCTCAATAAGTATAATGGTGAGGAGAAGCCACTACCACCAATGGCGGAGCAACGCCTAAACCGAGCGATCAAAAGCGTGTGCAAGCAGGCGGGCATAGATGCGCCCGTCACCCGACTACGATACTCTGGGCGCCAGCGCATCGAGGAGGCGCTTCCGAAGTACGAGGTAGTGACCTCGCACATAGGACGACATACCTTTGTTGTGCAGGCTCTCACCCTCGGCATCCCTTCCGAGGTCATCCGCAAATACACTGGACACAAGACCGAGGCAACGATGCGTCCGTACATCGCAATCGCAGATACCCTCAAGGCGCAGGAGATGGAAAAGTTCAACCGTCCGTTGCTATCCTCACAACGGACGCTTAGCGGACGAAAAGAGGTATCATCTAATGAACTTTAATTACGCTTAAATGTATAGGTGAGGCAGGTAGATCACGTATGTAATAACGGCTTGCGCACTTACGACTACATTTATCAGATAATCTTCATATCCTGCTCGGGGGTACAATCATATCGAAAGCCCCTCTGTAAATCAGCGATTTACAGAGGGGCTTCTATTTACAGCGGAC